>ERZ1464638.13-NODE-13-length-19978-cov-10.668072_pt1 | contig 19978 bp, 9 predicted proteins | sample MGYA00563985_ERZ1464638 | MGnify/ENA primary metagenome ERZ1464638 (study PRJEB39283, sample SAMN07833650) | human skin metagenome | isolation source: Scalp | host: Homo sapiens | place: India: Bengaluru | collected 2015-07-03 ...
CGGGGGGCTCGCCGACGCACCGCCCGCCGGGCCGACCGGGGCCGCCGTCGGCTCCGTGGAAGGACCGGGGTCGCCCACGGCGACCGGGCGCCGCGCCGACGTCGAGCTCGACGACCTGGTCCGCCTGCTCGAGAACGCACCCCGCTGGTTCGCGCAGCACACGCTCGACGTGGGTCTCGTGCTGGAGGAGGAGGACGTCGAGGACCGGCTGCCCCTCTCCCTCACGGGGCTCGCGGGCTGGGGCGTGGGCGACCGCGTGCTGCGGGCCGCGCTCGCGGGCGTCGACCCGAACCGCGCGATGCAGGCCGAGTGGCGCCGCGGCCAGGTCCCGCCGCGCGAGCTCGGCCGGTCGGCGCTCCAGGAGGTCGTCCGGGCCGTGGGGCCGCTCCGGGTCGCGTCCGTCGAGGCCGCGCGCGAGGCCGACGTCGCGGCCGGTCGTCCCGTGAGCCAGGACGTGCTGAGCTCCGCCGAGACGGTCGACGTGCGAGCGACCCTCCCGGACGGCGGCGCGCTCGTCGGCAGCGTGCCGGGCGTGCACGGCGCGCGCGTGGTGCGTACGGAGTACTCGCGGCTCGGGCCGAAGCACCGGCTGCGCGCCTGGGTGCAGGCGCTCGCGCTGCGCGTGAGCGACCCGGACCGCCCGTGGGACGCCGTCGCGATCGGCCGGTCCCCCCGCGGCCCGGGGGTCGCGTGGTCGACGCTCACGCCGCCCGACCGCGACACGGCGGCCGCCGTGCTGGCCGACCTCGTGGCCCTGCGCGACGAGGCCGCCCGCGAGCCCCTGCCGCTGCTCCCCGAGGTCGCGCTCCGCTACGCCGAGGAGCGGCGCACCACCGACGCGCGCGACGCCCTGATGCGCGCCGGGTGGGCGTGGAACAAGGGCTTCGAGCGCAAGGACCCGTACGTCGTGCTCGCGTGGGGCCAGGACCCGGCGCTCCCCGACCTCGCGGGCCACGCGACGACCGCCGACCTGGGCCGCTTCCCCGACGACCCGACCCGACTCGGCGCGCTCGCGCGCCGCGTGTGGGACCCCCTGCTGGAGCACGAGCTGCGAGGTGCGCGATGAGCGGCCCGACGTCCGCACCCGCCACGCCCGCCGCGGCGTCCGGACCCGCGGTGCCCGGACCCGTCGCGGGGAGCCCGCGGCGCTTCGACCCGTTCGGCGACCTGCCGCGCGGGACGGTCGTGCTCGAGGCGAGCGCCGGCACGGGCAAGACGCACACCATCGCGACCCTCACCACGCGCTACGTCGCCGAGGGCGTGGCGGCGCTGCCCGAGATCATGCTCGTGACGTTCGGCCGGGCCGCGACGTCGGAGCTGCGCGACCGCGTGCGCGAGCGCCTCGTCGCGACCGAGCGCACGCTGCGCGGCCCCGACCCGGCGCACAGCACCGACGAGCTCGTCCGGTTCCTCGCCGCGGTCGACGCCGACGAGCTCGCCCGCCGTCGCGAGCGCCTGCGCGTCGCGCTGTCCCAGCTCGACGCCGCGACGATCACGACGACGCACGGGTTCTGCCAGCAGATGCTCACCGCGCTCGGGACGGCGGCCGACGTCGACCTCGCGACGAGCTTCCTGCCCGACGTGGCCGACCTCGTCGAGGAGGTCACGGACGACCTGTACGTGCGGCGGTTCGCCGACCAGAGCGAGCCGATCCTCTCGCCGCGCGACGTGCGCGCGGTCGCCCGCGCGGCGGTGAGCGACCACGGGGCGGTGGTCGCGCCGTCGGACGCGGCCGAGGGCTCGGTGGCCGCGGCGCGGTACGAGGTCGCCGTCGCCGCCCGCCGCGAGGTGGAGGCGCGCAAGCGCGCGATGCACCTGCTCGACTACGACGACCTCCTCGTCCTGCTGCGCCGCGCCCTCACCGACCCGGAGCACGGTGCGACGGCGACGCAGCGCGTCCGGTCGAGGTTCCGCGTGGTCATGGTGGACGAGTTCCAGGACACGGACCCCGAGCAGTGGGCGATCCTGCGCACCGCGTTCCACGGGCGGCCCGACGAGAGCAGCGCGCTCGTCCTCATCGGGGACCCCAAGCAGGCGATCTACGCGTTCCGCGGCGCGGACGTCGTGACGTACCTGCAGGCCGTCGAGGACGCGACGGACACCGCGACGCTCAGCACGAGCTGGCGCAGCGACGGCCCGCTCCTCGCAGGCCTGCACGCGCTGCTCGGCGAGACGGCGCTCGGCGACCCGCGCATCGTCGTGCGCCCGGTCGACGCGGCGCACCCCGAGGCGCGGTTCTCCGGCGGCGCGCCGGTGCGGCTGCGGCAGGTGACGCGCCGCGCCTACCGGCTGGGCGCCTCGTCGGCGCCGTCGGCCCCGGACGCGCGCGGCCTGCTCGCGAAGGACGTCGCGGCCGCCGGCGCGAGCCGTCGCGGCGCCGCGTCCGGCGGGGGCCCCGCCGTGCGCGTCGACGCCGGCGGGGCGGCGGGCGACGCGGCGCGCTGGCGCGCGCTCGAGCCGCGCGACGTCGCCGTGCTGACGCGCACGAACGCGCAGGCCGAGGCGGTGCGCTCGGCGCTCGTCGCGCTGGGCGTGCCCGCGGTCGTCTCCGGGCCGTCGAGCGTGTTCGGGTCGGCCGCGGCGCAGGACTGGCTCACGCTCCTCGCGGCGCTGGAGCAGCCGGGCCTCCACCGGCGCGCGACGGCGCTCGCACTCACCCCGTTCGTCGGCTGGGACGCGCAGCGCCTCGCGACGGCGGACGACGCGGACCACGACGAGCTCGGCGACACGGTCCGGGCCTGGGCGCACCTGCTCGCCGACCGGGGCGTGGCCGCGGTCGCGGAGGTCGCCGCACGGCGCGGGGCGACGGCCCGTGTCATGGCGCGCGCCGACGGCGAGCGCTACCTCACCGACCTGCGCCACGTCACGCAGGCGCTGCACGAGGCCGCGACGACCGAGGGGCTCGGCACGGCCGCGCTCACGGCCTGGCTCCGGACCCGGATCGCCGAGGTCGGGACGGTCTTCACCGACGAGCGCACCCGCCGTCTCGAGACCGACGCCGCCGCCGTGCAGGTCGTCACCGTGCACGCCGCGAAGGGTCTGGAGTTCGGCGTCGTCTACGTCCCGTTCGGGTGGGAACGGTTCGAGCCCGACGACCAGGAGCTGTTCGCGTTCCACGACGACCACGGGCAGCGCGTGCTGCACCTCGGCGGGGTCGGCTCCCCCGGGTTCGTGGACGCCAAGGCGCGCTGGCGCGACGAAGAGCTCGGCGAGGACCTGCGCCTGCTGTACGTGGCGCTCACCCGGGCTCGGCACCAGGTCGTCGTGCACTGGACCCCCACGAAGCGCAGCACCGGATCGGGACCGCTCACCCGCCTCCTGCTCGCCGACCGGATGCTCGGCGGCGAGCCCGCGCGCCACGCACGGCCCGACGCGATGCGCGACGACGCCGTCCGGTCCGCGTTCGAGGCGGTCGCGGCGCGGTCGGGCGGGACGGTCGTCGTCGAGCAGGTCGACGCGCGGCCGAAGGGCGAGCGCTGGTCGCCCGGCACCCGGTCGGGCACGGACCTCGCGCTCGCGACCGCGGCCCACCTCCCGGACCGCGACTGGCGTCGGGCGTCGTACTCGGCCCTGACCGCGGCCGCGCACCACGGCCCGGTCGGCGGGATCGAGAGCGAGCCCGAGGACCCGGGCGTGCAGGACGAGCCGGAGGAGACCGCCGACGACGACACCGCCGCGCCCTCGGCCCCGGCCTCGACCCCGCGACCCGGCGCGGACGTGCCGTCCCCGTACGAGGGGCAGCCGGGCGGCACCGCGTTCGGCACGCTCGTGCACGAGATCCTCGAGTACGTCGACACCGCGGCCGACGACCTCGACGCCGAGGTGCGCGCCCGCTGCGCGCAGGCGGCGACGGTCCGCGTGCCGGGCGTCGAGCCCGTCGCGCTCGCGACGGCGCTCGGCCTGTCGCTGCGCACGCCGCTCGGCCCGATCGCGGGCGGGCTCACGCTCGCCGACGTCGACCCGCGGGACCGGCTGCCCGAGCTCGAGTTCGAGCTCCCGCTCGCCGGGGGCGACGAGACGGAGGGCGTGCGTCCCGCGACGCTGCGCGACCGCGCGGCCGCCCTGCGGGCGCACCAGCCCGCCGACGACGCGATCGCCCTATACCCCGACCTCCTGGCGGCGCTGGCCGACGAGTCCGAGACGGGCACGAGCACCGGCGGCGTCCCGCTGCGCGGCTACCTCACGGGCTCGATCGACGCCGTGCTGCGCGTGCCCGCCCCGGGTCCCGACGGCGCTCCGGACGGGGATCCGGGCGGCCGCCGCCGGTACCTCGTCGTCGACTACAAGACGAACCGCGTCGGGCCGCTCGGGGTCCCGCTCGCCGTGGGCGACTACCACCCCGACGCCATGCGCGACGCGATGCTCGCCTCGCACTACCCGCTGCAGCTCGTGCTCTACCTCGTCGCGCTCCACCGCTACCTGCGGTGGCGCGTGCGCGACTACGACCCGGACCGCGACCTCGCCGGCGGGGCGTACCTCTTCGTGCGCGGCATGGCCGGGCCGGACACGCCCCGCGGCCCCGACGGCACCCCGTACGGCGTCGTCGCCTGGAGCCCGCCGCCCGGGCTCGTCGTCGCCCTGTCCGCCCTGCTCGACGGAGGTCGCGCATGACCACGACCACTCCCGGGTCGGCGCTCCGGCCCACCGCTCCTCCTGCGGGCGACACGGTCGACGAGGGCGACCCGCGGCTCGCCGTCGGCGTGCCGGCGGGCCTGGCGCCGTTCAACGTCGCGCGCGTGGTCTCGGCCGCCGACGTGCGCGTCGCGCTGCGGCTCGGCCGGCTCACGGGCGAGCACGACGACCAGGTGCTGCTCGCCGTCGCGCTCGCCGTCCGTGCCGTGCGCAGCGGCTCCGTGTGCGTGCGCCTCGACGACCTCGGCTCCCTGGCGCTGCCCGAGGACGAGGAGGCCGCCCGGACCGACGCCGCGGACCTGCCGTGGCCGGACCGCGCCGCGTGGGCCGGCGCGGTCGCGCGCAGCCCGCTGGTCGCCGTCGGGGTCGACGGCGCGCCCGACAGGCCCGCGCGCTGGGTCGGGGGCGCGCTGTACCTCGACCGCTACTGGCGAGACGAGCTCGCGGTCCGGCACGACGTCGACGGCCGGCTCGCGGCGCCCGACCTGCCGGTCGACGCCGACCGCCTCGACGCCGCGCTGGCCCGCCTCTTTCCCGCGGCGGAGGACACGCGCCAGCGGCTCGCCGCCGCGCACGCCGCCACGCGCCGGCTCACCGTCCTCACGGGTGGCCCCGGCACCGGCAAGACGACGACGGTCGCGCGGCTGCTCGCCGTCCTGCACGACGCCGTCCCGCACGACGCTGCCCGCCCCGCGGCCGCGGCGGCGCCCGCTCCGTCGCGCGCGGGGGCGACCGCCCCGTCCGACCAGGGCACGGCGCTGCGCGTCGCGCTCGCCGCCCCGACCGGGAAGGCGGCCGCACGGCTCCAGGAGGCGGTGCGCGAGGTCGTCGCCGGGTTCGGCGACGCCGCCGACCGCGCGCGCGTCGGGACGCCCGTCGCGACGACGCTGCACCGCCTGCTCGGGTACCGGCCGGGCAGCAGCACCCGGTTCCGTCATGACGCGCACCACCACCTGCCGCACGACGTCGTCGTCGTCGACGAGACGTCGATGGTCGCGCTGCCGCTCATGGCGCGGCTGCTCGAGGCGCTGCGGCCCGACGCGCGGCTCGTGCTCGTCGGGGACCCGGACCAGCTCGCCTCGGTGGAGGCCGGTGCCGTGCTCGGCGACCTCGTGCACCGGCAGCCCGTCACGCCGCCGGCCACCGCACCGGTCGTGCTCACGGCGGCCGAGACCGCGCTGGCCGACGCGCCGCCGCCCGCCGACGGCGAGGTCGACGACCGGGCGGTGCTCGGCAACGGAGTCGTCCGGCTGCGCACCGTCCACCGTCAGGACCGCGACTCGGAGATCCTGCCGCTCGCCGCCGCGATCCGGGCCGAGGACGCGGAGGCGACGCTCGCCCTGCTGCGCGCGGGGCACGGGTCCGTGGAGTTCCTCGAGACGCCCGACGACGAGCCCGACGACGCGGCGCTGGCCGCGGTCCGCGCGGACGCCGTCGCGGCGGGGACCCTGCTCGTCGAGGCCGCGCGCGCCGGGGACGCGGCCGCCGCGCTCGACGCGCTCGCGCGGCACCGCGTCATGGTGGCGCACCGGCGTGGGCCCGCGGGGCGCGGCCGGTGGGCGGCGCAGGTCGAGGCGTGGGTCGAGGAGGCGACCGGCCACCACGCGACCGACTCCCCGTGGGTCGCCGGGCGGCCCCTGCTCGTCACGACGAACGACGCCGAGGTCGGCCTCTACAACGGCGACACCGGCGTGCTCGTCGCGGAGCCCTCGGGCGGGGTCGTCGCCGTGTTCGGGGACCCGCGCGCGCCGCTGCGCGTGCGCACGCACCGGCTGCCGCCCGTGGAGACCGTGCACGCCATGACGGTCCACCGCGCGCAGGGCAGCCAGTTCGACCGCGTCACGCTCGTCCTGCCGCCCGCGACCTCGCCGCTGCTCACGCGCGAGCTGCTGTACACGGCGGTGACGCGCGCGCAGTCGTTCGTGCGCGTCGTCGGCTCCGAGGACGCCGTGCGCACCGCGGTGACGAGCCCGGTCCACCGGGCGAGCGGGCTGCGGACTCCGCTGCCCGGCGGTCAGTCCTCGGTGCGCTCCGCCTGATCCCGCTCGCGCAGCTCCTTGAGGCGGCCCCAGGGCACGAGCACGATCCAGGCGACGGACGCGACGGCGGCGCCCATGATCATCGAGGGGACGTCCATGGCGACCATCCTGGCAGGCGTGCGCGGTCGCCCCGGGGAATGAGGCACGGGGGTGGCCGGTTGGCACCAGGGTGAGCACCCAGACCCCCCGCCTGTCCGTCCTCGACCTCGTGCCCGTCCGCTCGGGCCAGTCCAGCACCCAGGCGGTGCGAGCGTCGCTCGACCTGGTCCGCCTCGCCGACCGGCTCGGCTTCGAGCGCTACTGGTTCGCCGAGCACCACAACATGCCCGCGGTCGCGGCCTCCACCCCGCCCGTGATGATCGCCGCGGCGGCGTCGGTGACGGACCGGATCCGCGTCGGCTCCGGCGGCGTCATGCTGCCCAACCACGCACCGCTCGTCGTGGCCGAGCAGTTCGCCGCGCTCGAGGCGATCGCGCCGGGGCGGGTCGACCTGGGCCTCGGCCGCGCGCCCGGCTCGGACCCGGTCGTCACGCAGCTCCTGCGCATCACCGGCCCGACGGCCGACGTCGACCGCTTCCCCCAGCACGTCACGGACATCCTCGCGCTCATGAGCCCGCAGGGCGCGACGCTGCGCCTCACGAGCGGGCAGGTCTACGACGTGCACGCGACGCCCGCCGCGGACGGCACCCCGACGGTCTGGCTGCTCGGGTCGAGCGACTACTCCGCGCGCCTCGCCGCCGAGCTGGGCCTGCCGTACGTGTTCGCGAACCACTTCTCGGGCCAGGGCGTCGACGAGATCCTCGCCCTGTACCGCGAGGGCTACCGCCCCAGCGAGGCGTTCCCCGAGCCCCGCACGTTCCTCACCCTCAACGCCGTCGTCGCGGAGACCGACGACGAGGCGCGCGCCCGGGCACTCCCCCAGGCCCGCATGATGGCGCGCCTGCGCACCGGGCAGGCGCTCACCGCGCTCGAGACCGTCGAGGAGGCGCAGGCCGCGCCGCTCGACGGTGCGGCCGGGGAGATGGTCGAGGACAGCCTGCGCCGCTGGGCCGTCGGGACGCCCGACGCCGCGGCGGCCGAGGTCCGTCGGCTCGCCGAGCGGCACGGCGTGGACGAGGTCATGGTCGTGCCCGTCGCCGCGTCCCGTGCGGACGAGGCGCTCGACGCGACGCCGGGCCGCGCGCGCACGCTCGAGCTCCTCGCGGAAGAGCTCGCCGCCTGACCCGGAACCGCCGAGCACGACGAGATTCTCCCGCCAGCGGGTACTTGCCACGCCGGGCGACTCAGTCGTCCTGCCCTACGCAAACACGACGGCGGACGCCGCCTACGACGGACACGACTGCTGACACCTTCAAGACCAACCATCGCGGTCCGGTGATGTTTGGCAGCACCGGACCGCGATGCTCGCTCTCCCCACCGTCTCAGGTGCACACCGGCACGACGACGTCCCGCGCGACCTCCTGGGTCGCTCTCCCCGGGCCGGTCGCTGTGACGGTCACGGGCACGTCCGCCCCCGTCTCCACACCGCGCACGGCGAACGACTGGTACGCGTGCGCACCGGCCGCCACCGCGGCGAAGGTCTTCTCCCCCGCGCCGGTGACGAGCGCGACGGCGACCACGCCGTCGGACACGTTGCGGGCGCGGACCGCGACGTACGGCGCCCCGGCGAGGCACCGCGCGGACGTCTCGACCTCGACGAGCGGCGCTGTCGGCTCGCCGACGACCTCGCCGTCCACGGTGAGCGTGCCGTCGGCGTTCACGACGACGTCCGCCGCCATGGCGGCCGCAAGGTCGAGGCGCTGCCACTCGGCCGCGCCCGCGACATCGAGCGCGTAGCCCGAGTCGAGCGCGGTCGCCGCGAGGACGAGCCGCCGCTGGTCGCCGGTGAGGTCGGGGAACGCCGTGCGCAGCAGGTCCTCGGCGCCCGCGGGCACCTGGATCTCCCGGCCCACCTCCCCGACCCGCGGGAACCCGTACGTGAGGCGCTGGTCATAGACCGCGAGCGCCTGGTCCGTCGCCAGGTACGGCACCTGGTCCTCGGCGCACACGGCGATCTCGTCGCCGCACGCCCGCTCCAGCACGGTGACGAGCTCGGTGCGCGCCTGTTCGAGGAGCACGCGGAACGCGGGGTCGGACCACCGGAGCTGCGCGATGTTCTGCCCGGCCATGCGGCCGCCCATGACGTCGAGCGGGTAGTGGAAGCCGAGCACGAGGCGGTTGTCGCCGTACTCGGACGCGCGCGCGAGGATCTGCGGCGCGAGCTCCGGCAGGAGGGTGGCGAGCACGGTGCCCTGCGCGTAGCCGTGGTTGGTGTGCCCGCTGGGGAACGAGCCGTTGTTGCGCAGCCCCTCGTAGCTGCCGGACGTCTCGAAGGCGTTGACGTGACCGCCGGCGGACGTGAAGCCGAGGCGGACGAACGGGCGCTTGTAGTCGTACGCGGCCTTGGCGGGCTCGTGGTTGCCGACCGACTTCTCGACGCGCCCGGACAGCAGGGCCTTCGTCTTGGGGAGGCGGCCGTCGGCGAGCGCGTCGCGGTAGATCGGCCCCAGCTCGCTGCCGAGCGCGTCCGCCATGGTCTCGTACGCCGAGCCGCGCCCGTCGGTCAGTGCACGCTGGACCTGCGGGTCCCCGGCGACGTAGGCGTTGTTGCGCGCGAGCGAGCCGAGGTCGTTGGCACTCGTGGGCTGGCCGGGCTCGTTGGGCGAGAGGATCTCGGGGTGGTTCGCCCGCAGGTCGGCGAACCCGCGCAGCATCCAGGTGAACCAGTCCTGCCCGGTCGGGGCCGACGGCGTCGCGTCGGACGCGTAGGTCCGGTCGAGGACGTCCTGCGGGAACGGCATCGACGGGTCGTCGGTGGTGGAGAGCGCGAGGGAGAAGAAGACGTCCGAGCTCGTCTCGTTGCACTGGTGGATCTCGACCGCGATCGTGTTCTCGCCCGGGACGAGCACGTCGGCCGGGATGACGAGAGTCTCGCGCAGCGGCGCGGTCGCGCCGGCCTTGTCCTGGTACTGGAGGTTCCGGGTGATCATCGAGTCGCCCCAGCCCGCGACACGCTCGCCGTTGACGTACACGGTGGCGGAGTCGTCGTAGACGAGCGTCCCGCGCAGGCCGGTGATCTCGTCGAGCGTCGCCTCGTCGAGGGTCACGGTCGTGCGGAAGAAGTAGGCGGGCACGACGACCTTGGGCGTCTGCGTGATCCAGTAGTCGAGCAGGGTCGTGATGGTGTGGCCGCCGCCGATGCCGCTCGCGGTCCCGTTGACCGCGCCGAAGCCCGGCCGGCCGGTCTTCCACGCGGCGTCGTCGAACGCCGGGTCGGCCCACACGGTCCGGTCCGCGTTCCCCGCAGCGGGGTCGGTGTTGTCGTCCAGGTAGCGCCAGGTCGTGCCGGCGCCGACCACCTCGGTCGGTGTCGACGCCTCCGCGGCGCGCGCCGCCGGCGCCTGGAGCGCCGCGGCGAGCAGGAGCGCGAGCGTCGTGAGCGCCGCCAGCAGGGCGAGCGGCGCTGTGGTCCGGCGGTCGCGGGGTCGCGGGGCCGGGTACGTCGTCGTACCGGTCATGGGTCGTCCCTCTCGTCGTTGTCGGTCGTGCGTCGGTGCGGTCGGTGAGACCGGTCCTGCGGTACTGCGGTCGTGCGGTGCTGCGGGTACAGCGGTCGAGCGCGACGGCGGGCACGCACCGAGCGCTCGGTGCGTGCCCGCCGCCGGTCAGGCGCAGCGCGGGACGACGACGGTCTGCGTGACCGTCTGCGTCCCCTCCTCCCCCGTGGCCGTCACGGTGACGTCGACGTCCCCGGTCGCGCCGCGGGCGGCGAACGACTGGTAGGCGTTCGCGCCGGGGGCGACGGCCGTGAAGGACCGCGAGCCCACGCCCGTGGTGAGGTCGACGTCGACGGCCCCGGCGGAGACGTTCGCCGCGCGCACCGCCAGGTACGGGGTCCCGGCGAGGCAGCGCGGGGAGACCGTCACGTCCACGAGGTGCACGTCCGCGGCCGGCTCAGCCGCGATCGCGAAGACGTGCAGGTCGTCGACGTCGGGGAACGTCACCGCGACCACCCGCCGGCCCTCGGGCGCGGTGTACGGGGCGGTGGCGAACACGAACGCGCTGTCCTTGTCGCCGTTGCGCCGGTTCATCTGCGCGACGACGGAGTTGCCCTCCACGGGCGACCCGTCCGCGCTGGGCAGCACCCAGTCACCGAAGCCGATCCTCGTGGACGCGGTGCTGCCGTCGTCGAGCGTGACGACCGCGGTCCCGCGGTGGGTCCCGTCGGTCGCCGCGCCGACGAACGCGAGCCGGCTCGTCGGCACGTCGAGCCGCACGGTCTCACCGGTGAGCGTGACCGAGTCCGGGCGCCCCACGGGCGAGGACGGCCACGTGAACGCCAGGCCGTCGACCTCGTGCACCGACCCGGGCGTGAGCCCGGCGTCGGCGAGCGCCTCGCGCGAGAACGAGTTGCCGGCCGCGTCGAAGTTCCCGACGCCGCGGTTCGCCTCGGGCGCGGTGCCGACCGTGTCGTACGCCGCGACGAGCGACCCGGGCGCGGCGACGAGGACGGTGAGCGGCACCTCGACGTCGTCGTCCCCGGCCGCGACCACGAGCCGCGCGTCGTGGTAGCCGGACGCGACGCCGGCACCTACCTGGACGGGGACCGTGCCGGTGAGGTGGCCCGAGCCGTCGTCGACGAGCGCGGGCTCGCCGACCCCGATGCCGTCGGGGGCGTCGACCGCGACGCGCACGTCCGCGGCGTCGGCGCCGAAGAGCTGCACGGCCACCGACGCGTCGGCCGACCCGCCGGGCGCGACCGTCACGAGGCCCGGGTCCGCCGCGGCGACGACGGCGGACTCGCCGTCGCGCCACGACGGCGGGGCGTCCGCGACCGCGGTCCCCCACGTGGTGTCGCGCTCGGTCGACATCGCGAGCTCGACGACGCCGCCCTCGTGCGCGATGTGGCGCGGCAGCGAGGTCCCGTCCCAGGCCGCGCCGTCGATGGTGACGCCGCTGATGTAGCGGGCGCCGGTCGAGGCGCCGGTGGCGCGCAGGTCGAGGGTCTCGCCCTCGCCGAGGTCGACCACGACGCGGTCGAAGCGCGGCGCGTTGAGCGCGAGCACGTCCGTGCCCGGCGTGGTCGGGTACAGGCCCATCGCGGCCCACACGTACCAGCCGGCCTGGGCGCCGAGGTCGTCGTTGCCGGGCTTGCCGTTCGGCTCGGGGCGGAACAGCGTGGACGTGAGCTCGTCGACGAGCTCGCTCGTGCGCCACGGCTGGCCCACGTAGTCGTACAGCCACGGGACGCCGAAGTTCGGCTCGTTGCCGATCCACAGGTACGGCTCGTTCGGGCCGGCGTTGTGCTGCGCCGTGAAGGCGTCGAGCCGCTCCGCGACGGCCTCGCGCCCCCCGAGCGCGTCGGTGAGCCCCGCGACGTTCTGCGGCACGAGCCACGTGTACTGCTCGGCGTTGCCCTCGTCGAAGCCCTCCTGCCCGAACCCGCCGCCGCCCTGCGACCGCACGAACGTGCCGTCGTCGTTCCGGGCGCCCGCCGTGCGGGTCACGGGGTCGTGGACGTTCTGCCACCACTGGCCGCGCGCGGCGTACTCGGCGGCGACGTCGTCCTGGCCGAGCGCGGCCGCGAGCTGCCCGATCGCGAAGTCGGCGATCGACCACTCGAGCGTGATGGACGCGCCCACGACGCGGTGGTCGCCCCGGAACTCCTCGGTCTGCGGCGCGTACCCGCGCTCGAGATACGTCTCGATCCCACGCCGCTGCACGTAGCCGTTCGCGGTCGGGGCGGCGCTCGTCGCGCCCTTGACCATGTGCGCGAGCGCCGACTCCGCGTCGAAGTCGCGCGCCCCGAACGCGTACATGCTCGCGATGAGCGGCACCGAGGAGTCACCGGTCATCTGGCCCGTGTGCTGGTTCGCGACCGGCCAGCGCGGCAGCCAGCCGGACTGGTCGGCGACCTCGACGAGCGACTGCGCCATGTCCGACGCCCGGTCGGGCGCCAGCAGCGCCTGGAGCGCCCCGAGCGACCGGTACGTGTCCCAGTCCGAGAAGTTCGCGTACCGCTCGTGCCCCTCGGGTGCCTGGTGGATCTCGCCGTCGAACCCGACGTACCGGCCGTCCACGTCGGTGAACGTGTTCGGGTGCAGCAGCGAGTGGTAGAGCGACGTGTAGAACATCGTGAGGTCGTCGGCGTCCTCCCCCGCGACGCGGACCTTCCCGAGCAGGTCGGACCACGCGGCGCGGTTCGCGTCCCGGACGGCGTCGAAGTCGAAGCCCGGGATCTCGGCCGCGAGGTTGGCGCGCGCGCCCTCGACGCTCACGTAGGACATGCCGACCTTCGCGTGCACCGTCGCGCCGGGCGCGAAGGTGAGCCACGCGCCCGCGCCGTTGCCGTCGGCCGACGGGTCGCCGGGCGAGACGGTCGAGCCCTGCCACGTGCCGAACGCCTGCGCGTCCTGGTCGAGCTCGATCGCGAAGTACGTCGTGTGGGTGTTGTTCTTGCCGCAGAACCCGCCGCTCGTCACCGAGCCGGTGACCGTGCGCGCGTCCTCGACCTCGACCGTCGCGTTGCGCACGCTCGCGAGCGAGCCCGCGGCGTTGACGATCACCTGCGACGCGGCACCGCCCTCGGGGTAGTCGAACGTCAGTCCGCCCGAGCGGGTCGCGGCCGACAGCTCCGCCTCGATCCCCGACGACTGGAGCGCGACCGCGTACCGGCCGACCTCGGCACTCTCCGCGTCGTGGCTGAACGACTCCTTGCGGTCCCACGGGTACTGCCCGACGTCGCCCGTCACGGGGAGGATCGGGACGTCGCCGAAGATCCAGCACCCGGCGGCCGCGTGCGTCATGGAGAAGCCGCGGATCGCCTGGTGCGAGTAGCGGTAGCCCGCGTACGCCTTGTCGCCGTTGCCCACGGAGACCTGGGTGTCGGGCGAGAGCTGCATCATGCCGAACGGCATCGACGGCCCGGGGAAGTTGTTGATCTCCCCGACGACGCCCGTCGCCTGGCCGGTCCCGACGAACGGGTCGACGAAGGAGACGGGGTCCTCAACGAGGTCGGGTGCGGCCGCGACCGCCGGGACCGCGAGCCCGACGGCGGGCGCGATCGAGAGTCCGGCGGCCAGGACCGCCGTGGCAGAGAGCGCCGCGACGGAGCGCCGCACCGTGGTGCGCGCAGGACGTGTTCGAGACATGCGGGTCCTCACAGGACGAAGGAGCGGGAAGGAGCGTGGAGGACGGTGGCGCGGGACCGTACGGCCCCGCGCCACCGTCGATCAGGAGCAGGCGGCGGCGTCGTACGCGGCCGTGACCTGCTGGGGCTCGCCGTCGGGCGTCGTCACGGTCACCGTGACCTCGCCCGCCTCGACGGCGGCGGCGCGGGTGGCGAACGACTGGTACGCGTTCGCCCCGGGAGCGACGTCACCGAAGAGCTTGGAGCCGTACGGGGTCGCGAGCTCGATCGCGGCGGGCTGCTCGCCCGTGTTGAGCGCGCGCACCGCGACGAACGCCTTGCCGCCGAGGCAGCGGGCCTGCGCCGTGACCTCGACCTGCGGCGCGGGGACGTCCCCCGTCGCGTCGGTCGCGATCGCGAACACGTGGAACCGCTCGTCGCTCGGCAGCGTGACCGACGTCAGGACCTTGCCCTCGGGGATCGCGACGGGCGCGGTGGCGTAGAGGCCGCAGCCGATCTTCTGCACGTTCTCGCGGTCGCCGCGCGCCCCGGCCTTCGCGACCGTGATGTTGCCGGGCTCGGGCGAGCCCGTGCACCAGTCGCTGAGGCGCACGTCGACGGTCTGCGACGAGCCGTCGGCGAACCCGAGGACGAGGCCGCCCCCGTGCGTGCCGTGCGTGCTCGTCCCGACCACCGAGAGGTGGCGGACCGAGCGCAGGTGCTCGGGCACCTCGAGGACCTCGCCGCTCGCGGCGACGTTGTCGGGCGCGCCCGCCCGCGGGGCCCCGAGCGTGTAGGTGAGGTCCGTGCCCGGCACGGTGAGCTCCAGGCCCTGGACGGCGCCGAGGTCCGCGAGCAGGTCGCGCAGGAGGTAGGCGCCCGAGCCGTCGAGGTTCGCGTTGGCCGCCCCGGCGTCGCCGATGCCGACGTTGTCGAACGCGTCGGCGATCCACGACTCCCCGGACACGACGACCGAGACCTCGCGGACCGCCTCGGTCCCCGCGGCGTCGCGCACGACGAGCCGCACCGTGTGCAGACCCGGCTCGGCGTCGGCGGGAGCCTCGATCGTCACCGTGCCCTCGACCGTGGCCGGCAGGCCGTCGGACTCGGCGGTCCACTCGGCGAGGTCGGTCGTCGCGGTGACCGCGCCGTCGGACGTCACCTCGAGCGTCCCGCTGGACGTCCCCGCGCCCTGGGCGACGACCTGGACTGCGACCTCGGTCCGCCCGCCCGGGGCGAGGACCGGCTGCCGCGGCGTCGCGCCGACGAACAGGCGCTCGACCGTGCCGTCCGCAGGCACGACGGCGCCCGGCGAGGCCGCGGGGTCGGTCGCCCACGCGGACGGCTCGGTGCCGACGGTCACGTCGAGCGTGCCGGCCGCGGTGAGCTCGTCGCCCGTGACCCAGGCGCGATCGAGCGGCTCGCCGCCGAGCGACACGGACTGCGTGTAGTGCGTGTCGGGCGCGACGCCGTCCGCCGTGAGGCGCAGGGAGTCCCGACCGAAGACCTCCGGGTCGAGCGTGATCGTCACGTCGTCGAAGAGCGGCGTCGTCAGGCCCCACAGATCGGCGCCCGGCACGATCGGGTACACGCCGATCGACGACAGCACGTGCCACGCGGACATCGTGCCGAGGTCGTCGTTGCCCGTGACGCCGTCGGGGCCGTCGGTGAAGAGGGTCGACGCGGCGCGCACGACGTCCGTCGTCTTCCAGGGCTGCCCGGTCCACAGGTAGACGTACGGCGCATGGAGGTTGGGCTCGTTGTTCGGGTTGTAGGTCTCCCAGCCGTAGTAGTCGTACGTGCCGTTGACCCACACCTCGCTCGCGACGTGCGGGGGGTCGGCGACGAGCTCGTCGTACGCGAAGAACGCATCGAGGCGGTCGACCGCGGCGTCGGTGCCGCCCATGAGGTCGAACAGGCCCGGCACGTCCTGGGGCACGAGCCACTGGTACTGCACCGCCGTGCCCTCGTGGAACCCGTCGGAGTGCGCGGGGTCCGCGTCGCCCACGAAGAAGCCGTCCGCGTTACGCGCCCGGAAGTTGCCCGTGCGCGGGTCGAACACGTTGCGGTAGCTCTGGCCGCGGGCGGCGTACCGGTCGGCGTCCTCGTCGTGGCCGAGGCCGCGCGCCATCGTCGAGAGCATCGCGTCGGCGAGGGCGTACTCCATGGTCGCCGAGGCGCCGTGCTGGAGATCGTAGTCGCCGGGCTTGCCCGAGCGCGCCGGCTCGTGCGGGACGAACCCGTCGCGCAGGTACTCGACGTTCGCCGCGCGCCCGTTGAAGGGCGAGTCGGCGGGCGGGACGCCGTCGGCGTTCTCCCTCAGGACCGCGTACGCCTCCTCCTCGTGGCCCGCGAGCAGGCCCTGGCGCCAGGCGCTGACGAGGAACGGCGTCGCCGGGTCGCCGGTCATGATGTTCGTCTCGACCGTGCCGTAGCCCCAGCGCGGGAGCCACCCGCCCTGCTGGCCCTGGCGCACGAGCGAGAGCGCCATGTCGGCCGACTCGTCGGGCGCGAGCAGGTACAGGAGCTGCTGCTGGGTGCGGTACGTGTCCCAGAGCGAGTAGTTCTGGTAGTAGGTGAAGTCCGGTTCCGCGGCGTGGACCTCCTGGTCCCAGCCGCGGTAGCGCCCGTCGACGTCGGAGCCGACGTTCGGCGCGAGGAAGCTGCGGTAGAGCGAGGAGTAGAAGGTGCGCAGGTCGTCCGGGTCGCCCTGCGCGACCCGCACGAGGCCGAGCCGCTCCTCCCAGGCCGAGCGCGCGGCGTCGTGCACGGCGTCGAACGTGCCGGCCTCCGCGGCGAGGTTCGCCGCGGCGCCGTCGGCGCCCACGTAGCTCATCGCGGTGACGGCCTCGACGTCGAGGTCGCCGCCGGTCGTGTCGAACGTGACGTACGCGCCGCGACGGCCCTCGCCGCCGGACGCGGCGTCCGCGCCCGCGGTGACGACCTGGCCGTCCCACGTGCCGTGCGCGACGAACGGCCGGTCGAAGGTCGTGCGGGTCCAGATCGTCTGCGGCTCGGTGTCCTGGCAGAAGCCGCGGACGGTGATGCGCGTCTCGACCGTGCGGTCGTCCACGACGCGCACGTCGGACTCCGTCACCCGGTTGAGCGCCTGGCCGGCGTTGAGCAGGACGTTGGCCTGCGCCGTCGCGGGGAACGTGTACCGCTGGACGCCCGTGCGCTCGGTCGCGGTGAGCTCGGCCTCGATCGTGCCCGCCGGCGCCTGGAGACCCACGCGGTAGTACCCCGGCGAGGCCTCCTCGTCGTCGTGCGAGAAACCGAGCGCGTACTGGCCGTAGTCGGTCGAGGTGATCGCGCCCGTCGTCGGCAGGGTCGGGAGCGGACCGCCGAGGCCGCAGCCGACGCCGGACAGGTGCACGAGCGAGAACCCGCGCACCGACGTGCGGTCGTAGTCGTACCCGACGTTGTGGCCGTTGTCCGGCGAGAGTTGCACCATGCCGAACGGCACGGCAGCGCCCGGGTAGGTGTTGCCGTCGTCCTTGGTCCCGATGAACGGGTTGACGTAGTCGACCAGCGGGCCGTCGACGGCGGCGGCATCGGACCCCGTCGCTGACTCCGTCCCGGCGGTGGCCGTGGGCGACGTCGCGAGCCCGGGCGCCGCGTACGCGGTCAGCGGGAGCGCCAGGCTCACCGCGGTGGTCAGCGCGACGACGGCGCCCGCGCGACGCCGACGCCCGCCGGGACGCGACGGGCGAGAGCGTGACGGTCCGGTGCTCGAGAATAGATCGCGATCAGCGTTGACAGCGCTGTCTCTCCGCATGCGGTGCTCCCCTTGGTCCCACGGCGGCGTGGGGTCGGTGGTCATCTATGACTCGGAGGCCGGGGCCTGGCCACGACGCCGGTCCCCGCGGCATACCCTCGCACACGTTGACAGCGCTATCAAGGCCATCGCGACGACCCACCGTCGGTCGCCGCCATTCGACAGCCCACGACCGACCACCGTCTGTGCAACGGCGCTGGCCCCGTCCGCACCGACGTGCACCCGCGCAGTCGGTGCCGCCTGCGTGGCCGCGCTGGTCGTGAGCGGTGCCGTCGCCTTCGCACTTCCTGCGTCCTCCTCACCAGGGCAGAGCGTCACGTCGCTGCGCGACTCGAGGCCGAGGATTGACTGATGCCAGATCTTCCCCGAGCGGACGCCGGGCCGCCGGCCCCTTGCGGGTTGACCAGACGCAGGATCGGTCAAGGTAGCCCGCATCTCGACAGTCGTGGTGGGCGTCGGTGGCGTCGGCAGGACGCGGTAGCGTCGCGCGCATGACCACGAAGTACGACGACGCGTCCTGGCACTTCGACGGCGAGGGCTACCCGCCCGAGGCCGGTCCCGAGGCGGGCGCGACGCACATCGGCATGTTCCTCGCGTGGGCGGCGCTCGCGGGGCACGTGTCCCCGGAGCTCGAGGAGGACTCCGAGGACGAGCTCGCTGCGCTGCGCGAGCGCACCACCACACCGGGCGCGTTCGTGCACGAGTCGTGCGAAGGCAAGCTCGTCGACGTCGACCTCGACGACGTCGGCGCCGCGTTCGCGAGCGCCTACTACGCGGGCGACGACGAGGACGAGGACGACGGCGGCCTGTACCTCGAGGACTACGTGGACGCCGTGAGCCCCGGCGACGGGGAGCCGGAGGACGTGTACCGCGTCCCGGACACGTGGGAGACGTACGAGCTCGTCGCGCCGCTGATCGACGCGCGGTTCGCCCAGTGGGACGACGAGGGCCGCCCGGCGGTCCTGCGGCACCGCGCGTGACATGAGCGCCCCGACGCCCGTCACGCGCCTCGCCGCCGTCCTGCGTGCGGACAACCCCGGCCCCATGACGCTCGACGGCACGCGCTCGTACGTGCTGCGCGCGCCGGGCTCGGCGTCGTGCGTCGTCGTGGACCCGGGGCCCGAAGACGCGACCCACCTCGACGCGCTCGCCGCCGCCGGGCCGGTCGAGCTCGTGCTCGTGACCCACCGCCACGCCGACCACACGGCCGGGTCCCCCGGCCTGCGCGCGCGCACCGGCGCCCCCGTGCGGGCCGCCGACCCGGACCACTGCCACGGCGGCGCGCCGCTGCGCGACGGCGAGGTGATCGAGGCCGCGGGCCTGCGGGTCGTGGTCCTCGCCACGCCCGGCCACACCGCAGACTCGGTCTGCCTCGTCCTGCCCGACGACGGCCCGGTCGCCTCGACCGACGACCGCGCCCGCCGCACGGCGGACCCGGGCCCAGCGGGCTCCGGCACCGGCACCGCGGGCTCCGGGACCGCGGCGGACGAGGGCGCGCGGACGCCGTCGGGCACGACGATCCTCACGGGCGACACGGTGCTCGGGGCGGGGACGACGGTGATCGCGGCGCCCGACGGGTCGCTCGGCGCCTACCTCGCGAGCCTCGACGCGATCGAGGCCGTGGCGGGCGGTCCAGGCCTGGTGACCGGCCTCCCCGGCCACGGTCCGGTCGTCGACGACCTCGCGGCGCGCGTGCGCGCGTACCGGGAGCACCGTCACGAGCGTCTCGCCCAGGTGCGGGACGTGTTGACCACCCTCGGCCTGGCCCCGGATGCCCAGGACGCGGTCGACGAGGTGGTCGCGCGGGTCTACGCCGACGTCGACCCCACGGTGCGAGGAGCCGCCCGGCAGTCCGTCACCGCGCAGCTCGCGTTCCTCGCCGGCCCAGACACCGAAGCGGGCACCGGCACCGGCACCGGCACCGGCACCGGCACCGGCACGATCGCCGACATCGGAACGGACGCGGCCGACGACACCCCCGGCACCCCGAGCCGCGACGGCTGACTGTGGGTGCCACGGTGCACGATGACGGGATGACGACACCACGGCTCGGTATCGCGTTCGTGCCCACCCACGCACCCGAGAGCCTGCGGCGGCTCGCGACGACGGCGGAGGACGCCGGCCTCCACGACCTCTGGGTGTGGGAGGACTGCTTCAAGCAGTCCGGACTCGCCTCGGCGGCCGCTGCCCTGGCGTGGACCGACCGCGTGCGCGTCGGCATCGGGCTCATGCCCGCCCCGCTGCGCAGCACGGCGATCACGGCGATGGAGGTCGCGACGCTCGCGCGGATGTTCCCTGGTCGCCTCGTCGCGGGGGTGGGGGACGGCGCGCGCGACACGGGCGTGTTCCGGCACGCGCTGC
>ERZ1464638.30-NODE-30-length-15335-cov-10.061387_pt1 | contig 15335 bp, 17 predicted proteins | sample MGYA00563985_ERZ1464638 | MGnify/ENA primary metagenome ERZ1464638 (study PRJEB39283, sample SAMN07833650) | human skin metagenome | isolation source: Scalp | host: Homo sapiens | place: India: Bengaluru | collected 2015-07-03 ...
CGCCGCCCGCGACCCCGGTCTACCCTGCGCCCCCCGTCCCGTCGACGTGCGGTGCGGGCGCCCGCCCCCCCGCGCGCCCGGGCTGCCCTCGCTCGTGCGCGGCGTGGCGCGCGGCGACGTCCGTGGGGGAGACGCCGTCGGCCACGACGGTCCCGGCCCGGCGACGCGTCGTGACGACCCCGGCTGCCTCGAGCTCCCGGTACGCGCGGGCCACCGTCCCGGGGGCGAGCCCGAGGTCGGTCGCGAGCGCGCGGATCGTCGGGAGGCGGTCGCCGACGCGCAGCCGCCCGGCGGCGACGTGCGCGACGACCTGGCTCCGGATCTGCTCGTACGGGGCCAGGCCGGTGCGCAGGTCGATCTCGACGCGGAGCTCACCCATCGCCACGCCCGTGCCCCGCGGACGCCGAGGCGGCGGCCTCCGCGTCGGGGTCGGGGGCGGGCCGCACGCCGACGGCGATCGCCACGAGGGCGATCGCGACGGCGACGGCCACGAGCACGGCCGCGCCGGGGTAGCCCGCCCGGGCGGCCGCGTTCGCGCCGTAGGCGAGCGTGCCGGCCGCGGTGAGCCCGAGCGCGAGCTGGGTGCCGCGCAGGACACGGTGCGCGGACGCGCGGCGCAGCGCGACGTCCCACCCCGGCTCGACGCGCGGCACGGCGGGGCGGCGCGCGACCAGCCGCAGCACGCCCTCCGCGCCGGCCACGACCAGCACCGCGCCGGCCGCGAGCCAGGCGCCGTAGAACCACCCGGGGTAGGGGCCCGCGGTGGACGTGACGTCGCCCAGCACGCGCGTCACGGACCGCCCGTCCGCCCCGGCGGTGAGGCCGCCGACCGCGGTGAGCACGAGCACGAGCGCACCGAGGGCCCAGGTGAGGCGGCGCAGGCCGCGCGGCGCGACGTCGGCCACGGTGCGGGGCCGCAGCGTGGCCGCCCGGACCGCCGTGCGCTGGCGCGGCCACGTGCGCTCGCCCACGGCGTGCGCGCCGAGGAACGCCAGGCCGACGAGCGCGGGGGAGAGCCCGACGAGCACGCCCTCCGCGAGTCCGCCGACGGCGGTCGTCACGGCCTGCACGAGGACGGCCCCGACGAGCGCGGCGGCGGTCGCCGCGGCGACGCTGACGGTCGTCGCGTGCCGTCGGGCGGCGCGACGCACCGGGTCTCCGTCGGCGAGCCCGTGCAGCGCGGGCGCCGGCTCGCGCGTCAGTGCGCGCACGACGAGCACGACGAGGGCCCCGACGCCCGCGAGCACGGCGAGGGCGACGACGCTCCACAGCAGGTCGTACGCGGCGGGGAGGAACAGATCGACCCCGTCCGGCTCCTCCGAGACGCTTTGTATCAACACAACGGTACATTCGCACGTAGGTCGCGCCCGGGTCAAGGGTGTGCCGCTACCTGCCCGTCCTTCCGCGTTCGGGATGAGAGGACTCTCATCGGGCTCTCACCCCGGGCCCACGCGCGCACGATGCCCTGGGCCCATGACGATCGCCCTCGCCGCCCCCGACCAGCGCGCCTGGCTCGACCTGCTCACCGGGCCCGACGCGGAAGGGCTGCTCGCCGCGGCGCTCGGGGCCGACGGCGCCGGGCTCGGCACGTGGCGCGTCCACCAGGTGCACGCGCGCCCCGGTGCGGAGGTCACCGTCGGGTACGACGTCGTCGCCCGCCGCACGCTCCCGGCCCGGCCCGGCGGGGCGGTGGCGTCCGTCGACGCGACCGCGTACCTGCTCGCGACGACCGCGCCCCTCCCGCCCGACGCCGTCGGGCCGGGCGTCGCGCGCCTGGAGGACGGGCCGCGCGTCGTGCACGTGTGGCGGCACCCGGCCGACCCGTTGCTGCCCGCGCTCGCGGCGGCGTGCGACGCGCCCGGTCTCACGCGCCGCCTGGACGACGCCGGCGTGCTCGCCCCGGGCGAGGCCGTCGAGTCCGTCGCGATGGTCGCCTACCGGCCGCTGCGCCGCGCGGTCCTCCGCGCCCGGACGCCCGTGCGGACGCTCTACGTCAAGGTCGTCCGGCCCGGCCGGGCGCGTGCGCTCGCGCGCCGCCACGACATCTTCGAGGACGGGGCCGTGCGCGCCCCCCGGTGCCTCGCCCGGGACGACGACGGCCTCGTGGTCCTCGAGGAGGCGCGCGGCCCGTCGCTCGCGCAGCACCTCGCGGCGTCGGGTCCGGCCGCGCAGCCCGGCGCGATCGACCCGCGCGAGCTGCTCCGCGCGCTCGACGCGCTGCCCGCGCGTGCGACGACGCTGCGCCGCCGGCCCGCGTGGGCGGAGCGCGTGGAGCACTACGCGGCGTCGGCGCTCGCGGTCCACGGCCTCGACGCCGGGCGGGTGCGGCGCGTGGCGCGCGCCGTCGGGGACGCGGTCGCGACGCGCGACCCGGGCCCTGTCGTCGCGACGCACGGCGACTTCTACGAGGCGAACGTCCTGCTCGCCGCCGCCGCGGACGCCGACGACGTCCCGGGGGCGACGGCGCGGCCGCGCGTGGCCGCGCTGCTCGACGTGGACACGCTCGGGCCGGGCCACCGCGTGGACGACCTCGCGTGCCTCGTCGGGCACCTCGCCGTCCTGCCCGCGCTCGCGCCGACCGTGTACGGGGGCGTGGGCGGGCTCGTCGAGCGGTGCCTCGCGGTGTTCGGGACCGCCGTCGACCTGGTGGGCCTGCGCGCCCGGGCCGCGGGTGTCGTGCTGTCCCTCGTGCCGGGCGCGGGCTCGCGCGAGCTCGCGGAGGCCTGGCTCGCGGTCGCCGACGGGCTGCTGCCGGTTCCTGAGAGCACTCTCATGACGACCTCCTCGGCCTCTCACGCGTGAGCGGGAGGCTCGAGACCTGCACGGCCGAGGGGTCGTGCGCACCATCGGACGAAGGAGAAGCACCATGAAGGCACGCAGCGCATGGATCGTCACCGGGGCGCTCGGGGCGGTCGGTCTCGGGGCCACGATGGCCGCCGCCCAGGGCGCGCTCGACGCCCCCGACGAGGCGGTCGTCTCCCCGTCGGTCGAGGTGACGACGTCCGACGCCGCGACGGCCGCGGCGACCGCGTCGGCCACCCCGAGCCCGACGGACGTCCAGAACGGGACGTCGATCACGACGGTCACCGCGGGCTCCGCGAGCACGTCCGCGTCGCCCACGACGGCGGCCTCCGCCGTGACGAGCCAGACGGCGAACACCGCGAGCACCGCCCCGACGGCCGACACCGCGGGCACCGCGCAGACGGCGAGCACGCCGGCCAGCCCGGTGACCCCGCCGTCGCCGCAGTCCGCGACCTGACCGGGCCCGGGCCTCGCCGTCCGCGCCCGCACGACGCCCGCCCCGGCCCCCGGGGCGGGCGTCGTCGTCGGTTCAGGAGCGCCGCGGCGCGTCCGCGAGGCGGTAGCCCATCCCGCGCACGGTGACGAAGTGCTCCGCGCCGAGCTTGTTGCGCAGGTACCGCACGTACACGTCGACGACGTTGGAGCCGGGGTCGAAGTCGTACCCCCACACGCGCGACAGGAGCTGCTCGCGGCTGAGGACCTGCCCGGGGTTGCGCAGGAACGCCTCGGCGAGCGCGAACTCGCGCGCGGAGAGGTCGACCTCGCGGTCCGACGTCCGGGCCCGCCGCGTGCGCAGGTCCAGGCTCAGCGCGCCGTGCGTGAGCACCGTGACCTCGCCCGCGGGCTCGCTGCGCAGCCGGAGCCGGATGCGCGCGAGGAGCTCCTCGAAGCGGAACGGCTTGGCCATGTAGTCGTCGGCGCCGCCCTCGAGCCCGGCGACGGTGTCCGTGACCGACGTGCGCGCCGTGAGGATGATGACGGGGATCGCGTTCCCGGTCTCCCGCAGCCGGCGCAGCACGGTGAAGCCGTCCTGGTCCGGCAGGCCGAGGTCGAGCACGAGGAGCGCGAAGTCGCCGCTGCTCGCGAGGTCGAACGCCTCGCGGCCCGTCGCGACCGTGGTGCTCGCGTAGCCCGCGGCGCGCAGCCCCTTGGCCACGAACGACGCGATGCGGGTCTCGTCCTCGGCGACGAGGATCTGGCTCACCGGGTGGTCCTTCCGTCGGGGTCGGTGCCGGTCTGGGCGCCGGTCTCGGTGCTGCTCCGGGCGCCGTTGTCGGCGCCGTCGTCGGTGCCGGTCCGGGTGCCGGTCTCGGAGCCCGCCCCCGGGCTGGTCGGCGGCGCGTCCGGCGTGTCCGGCGGCAGCTCGGGGGTCGCGGCGGACGGCGCCGTGGGTGCGGTCGGCGCGGTCGCCCCGTACGGGGTCGCGACGTCGGCCGTCGCGGGGGCGGGCCCCGGGACCGGCACGAGCGGCAGGTCGAGCGTGAAGGTCGACCCGACGCCGGGCGTCGAGGCGACGTGGACGCGGCCGCCGTGGCCGTCGGCGATCGCGGCGACGATCGCGAGCCCCAGCCCGGCGCCCTCGGGGTGCGCCGCGCCGGGCGTGGTGGCCTGCGCGAACCGCTCGAAGATCCGTTCCTGCTGCTCGGGGGCGATCCCGACGCCCTCGTCGCGGACCCAGACGCGCACGCGCGCGCCGTCGTCGGACACGGCCGAGCCGAGCGCGACGGCCGACCCGGGCGCCGAGAACTTCACCGCGTTGGCCGCGAGCTGGAGGAGCGCCTGCGTGAGGCGCTGCGCGTCGGCCCGCACCGCGACGTCCGCGCGCGCGTCGACGAGCCACCGCCGGTCGCCGAGCGTGCGGACCTTGTCGTGGACGTCGTCGAGCAGGCGCCCGAGGTCCGTGTCGAGGGGGCGCACGAAGTCCGGGCGCCCGGCGGTCGCGAGCGTCACGAGGTCGTCCACGAGGCGGTTCATGCGGTCGAGCTCGTCGAGCGCGAGGTCGCGGGTCTCGGTCGCGTCGGTCGCGTCGTGCGGGTCCATGAGCTCGAGGTGACCCCGCACCACGGTGAGGGGCGTGCGCAGCTCGTGCCCGACGTCGTCGATGAGCCGGCGCTGCGAGTCGAACGCGCCCTCGAGCCGGTCGAGCATGCCGTTCACGGTGCGGGACAGGTCCGAGAGGTCGTCGTTGCCCGTGACCGGGATCCGCGCGGAGAGGTCGGTCTCGCCGATGCGCTGCGCGGTGCGCGAGAGCGTGCGGATCGGGAGCAGGAGCCGGCCGGCCACGACCCAGCCGACGACGCCGATGAGCACGAGCGCGCCGAGCGCGACGACGGCGTACGTGCGGAAGACCTGGGCGAACTCGGCGTGCTCCGCCGAGCGGTCGTAGGCGAGGACGAGCGCCGCGGGGGGCCCGGCGCCGTCCGCCCCGGTCGCGCGCACAGGTGCGACGAGCGCGCGGTAGTCGGCGGTCGCCGTCCCGACCGAGCGCAGCACCACGTGGTCGCCCGCCACGAGCGGCGACAGCGCGGCGACGAGCTCGGCGTCCTCCTCGAGGCGCAGGCGCACGTCCTGCTGCGACACGAGCGGCGTGCGACCCTCGCGCAGCCCGAGCACGCCCTCGTTCTGGGCGGGCACGGTGAGCTGGATCGACGCGACGACGACGTCCTCGGCGGACCGGAACGGCTCGCCCGTCACGGGGTTCACGCCGGAGCCCGCGATCCGCCGGAGCTCGTTCGCGCTCCGCACGAGGCTCTCGTCGATGCGCGCGTCGAGCTGGCCGCGCTGCAGGAACCACGCCGCGCCGCCCGCGAGGAGCAGCGCGAGGGCGGACAGGCCGAGGAACGCCGCGAGCATCCGGGTGCGGACCGTGAGCCCCGCGCCACGCGCCCGGCGCCTCACCCGTCGCCCCGGTCGGGGCCGTCGCGGTCGTCGTCCTGGTCGTCGGTCGCGTCGTCGTCGGGGTCGTCGCCCGAGTCGTCGTCCGAGTCGTCGTCCCGGTCGTCGTCGCTCGACGGCGGGGCGGGCGTGACGCGGTCGTCGTCCGTGTCGTCGCCGTCACCGTCGTCGTCGGTCGGGCTGGGCGTCGGGGCCGGCGTCGTCGGGGTCGCGGCCGGGGGAGCGGGCGTCACGACGACGGCCACGCCGACGTCGCGGTCCTGCGGCCGCGCGGCGAGCGCGCCCGCCGCGGCGGCGCCGGCGAGGACGAGCACGAGCGCCCCCACGAGCCACGCGACGGTCCGGCGAGTCATGGACCCAGTATCGGAGAGCCGGATGAGACGCACATGAGAGTCCGCGCGACGAGCCGGGAGGACGTGTATCTTGATGTCAAGATTGTTGACGTCTAGATACTGCGACAGGACGGAGCCGTCATGCCACGCGACTGGGACCCTGCCCTCTACCTCCGCCACGCCGACGAGCGCACGCGCCCGATGGCCGACCTCGTGGCACGCGTCCCCGTCGACGCGCGCACGGTCGTCGACCTGGGGTCCGGCCCCGGCCACCTGACCCCGCTCCTGCACGCGCGCTGGCCCGACGCCGCGATCACCGGCATCGACGCGTCGCCGGCCATGGTGGCCACCGCCCGGCGTGACGCGTCCGCCCCCTGGGTGCGGTACGAGCTCGCGGACGTGCGCTCGTGGGCGCCGCCCGCGCCCGTCGACGTCGTCGTGAGCAACGCGACGCTCCAGTGGGTGCCCGGCCACCTCGACCTGCTCTCCCGGCTCGCCGACCACGTCGCCCCGGACGGCGCGCTCGCGTTCTCCGTCCCCGGCAACCACGACGCGCCGAGCCACCGGCTCCTGCGCGAGCTCGCCGCCCGACCCCCGTACGCGACGCACGCCGCGGGCGTCGAGCGCCCCGCGGCGCACGACCCCGAGGTCTACCTCGACGCGCTCACCACGCTCGGCTGGACCGTCGACGCCTGGGAGACGACGTACGTCCACGTGCTCCACGGCCCGGACCCCGTGCTGCGCTGGGTCTCCGCGACGGGCGCCCGCCCCGTGCTCCAGGCCCTCCCCGACGACCTGCGCGACGCGTTCGTCGCGCAGTACGCCGCCGCGCTGCGGGACGCGTACCCGGAGCGCGGCGCAGGCACGCTCCTGCCGTTCCGTCGCGTCTTCGTCGTCGCGACGCGCGCGTGACCGCTCTCGTCAGCCCGCCGATCTCCGGCGGCCAGCGCGCACGCGGGCGTCAGCCCGCCGCGAGCCAGTCGTCCACGCCCGCGAGCAGCCGTCGCTTGGTGCCCGACGACGCGCGGCTCGCCCGGATCGACGACCGCGCGAGGTCGGCGAGCTCCGTGTCGGAGAACCCGTGCTCGCGCCGCGCCGTCTCGTACTGCCCGACGAGCCGGGACCCGAACAGCAGCGGGTCGTCCGCGCCGAGCGCGACCTGCGCGCCCGCGTCGACGAGCGCGCCGAGCGGGACCTGCCCCGCCTCCTCGTAGACGCCGAGCGAGACGTTCGACGCCGGGCACACCTCGAGCGCGATCCCCCGGTCCACGACGTCGTCGAGGACGCGCCGGTCCTCCGCCGACCGCACCCCGTGGCCCAGGCGGTCCGGGACCAGCTCGCGCACGACCTCGTGCACGTGGCCGGGGCCCAGGAGCTCGCCGCCGTGGGGCACCGACGCGAGCCCCGCCCGTCGCGCGATCGCGAACGCGCGCGCGAACTCGGCCGTGTCGCCGCGCCGCTCGTCGTTGCTCAGGCCGAACCCCACGACCTCGCCCGCGCCCTCGCCCGCGTACTGCGCCGCGAGCCGCGCGAGGGTCCGCGCGTCGAGCGGGTGCCGCGTGCGCGACGCCGCGACGACCACCGCGACCTCCGTCCCCGTCGCGGCGCTCGCGGACCGGGCGGCGTCGAGCACGATCTCCACGGCCGGGGTGATGCCCCCGACGAACGGCGCGTACGACGTCGGGTCCACCTGGATCTCGAGCCGCCCCGACCCCTCCGCGGCGTCGTCCTGCGCCGCCTCGAGCACGATGCGCCGCATGTCGGCCTCGGACCGCACGCACGCGCGCGCCGCGTCGTACAGGCGCTGGAACCGGAACCAGCCGCGCTCGGTGGGCGGCAGGCGCAGCGGGTCGCCGTCGACGAGCGCGTGGGGGAGCCGCACGCCGTACTGCGCGGCGAGGTCGCGCAGCGTGTCGGGCCGCATGGACCCCGTGAAGTGCAGGTGCAGGTGGGCCTTCGGGAGCGTCGCCAGGTCTCGCACAGCGGGAGTCTGTCACGAGCGCCCGGCGCCCGCCGTCGGGCCCGGGACGACTGCGGCGCAGGTCCCGCCGCAGGTCGGGGTGCCGACGGCGCCCGCGCGCGTCACGCCCCGGGGAGGAACCCGCGCTGCATCGCGACCGTCACGGCGGCGGTGCGGTCGTCCACGCCGAGCTTGGCGAAGGCCCGCAGCAGGTGCGTCTTCACGGTCGCCTCGGCGATGAACAGCTCGCGACCGACGGCCGCGTTCGACAGCCCGCGCGCCACGAGCCGCAGCACCTCGACCTCCCGGTCCGTGAGCCGCTCCGTCCCGCGCACCGACGTCACGAGCCGCGTCGCGACGCTCGGCGCCAGCACCGTCTGCCCCCGCGCCGCGGCGCGCACGCCCGCGACGAGCTCCTCGCGCGGGGTGTCCTTGAGCAGGTAGCCGGTGGCGCCCGCCTCGACGGCCCGCAGGATGTCGGCGTCGGTCTCGTAGGTGGTCAGCACGACGACGCGCGGCCCCGCGGCCCCGCGTCCGCGGCCTGGTGCGCCGAGGATCGCTGCGGTCGCGCCTACGCCGTCGAGCACGGGCATCCGCAGGTCCATGAGCACGACGTCGGGCGCCAGCTCGCGCGCGAGCTCCACCGCCTGCACGCCGTCGCCCGCCTCCCCGACCACCGCGAGGTCGGGCTCGGCGGCCAGCATCCCCACGATGCCCGAGCGCACGACCGGGTGGTCGTCGACCACGAGCACCCGCACCGCGCCGTCCCGGCCCGTCGTCCTCGTCACCGCACCGCTCCTCGCCTCGTCGGGGCCGTCCGGCCCGTGCCCACGCCCGTCGCGGGCAGCCGCACCCCGACGCGCGTACCACCACCCGGCGCGGGCCCGACCTCGAGGCTGCCGCCCTCCGCGGCGACGCGCTCGCGCATGCCTCGTAGACCGTAGCCCTCGGCCGCGTCGGCGGGCAGCCCGCGACCGTCGTCGCACACCTCCAGGAGGGTCCCGTCCGCGTCGTGGCGCAGCCCGACCCGCACCGTGCCCGCCCCGGCGTGGCGCCGCACGTTCGTCAGCGCCTCCTGGGCCGAGCGCAGCAGCACGACTTCCTCGGCGCTCGACAGTCCCGGGACGTCGTCGGCCGCGAGCTCCGTGCGCGTCCCCGTCTCCTCGGTGAAGCGCGTCGCGAGGCGGCGCAGCGCCTCCCCGAGCGTGCTGCCCTGCAGCGGGGCCGGCGCGGAGGCCGCGACCAGGGCCCGGGCCTCGGCGAGGTTGTCGCGCGCCGTCGACTCGACGAGCGCGAGGCGCTCGCGCGCCGCGTCCGGGGCGCCCCGGTCCAGGTCGGCGTTCGCGGCCTGCGCCAGCATGACGACGCTCGTGAACCCCTGGGCGAGCGTGTCGTGGATCTCCTGGGCGACCCGCTCGCGTTCCGCGAGCACGCCCGCCTCGTGGTGCGAGCGCGCGAGCTCGGCCTGCGTCGCGCGCAGCGCGTCGACGAGGCGCGCGTGCCGCTCCGACTGCCGCATCGTGTGCGCCGTCCACAGCCCGAGGCTCAGCGCGAACGCGAGCGCGACGCCCATCTGGGGCGCGGCGCTCGCGAGCTCGTCGGGCTCGACGCGCCCCGTCGCCGGGTCGAACGCGAGCGCGAGCGCGGTACCGGCCGCGAGCGCGACGCACAGCACGACCTGCGCCCAGAGGTGCTCCGAGAGCATCCAGATCTGCGTGAAGACGGCGAACAGCAGCAGCGTGCCGAGCGCGTCCTGCCCGACGACGACGAGCGTCCCGGCGATCGCGACGACGAGGTAGAGGTGCGCCGGCACCTGGGCGCGCGTGCGGGCCGCGCGCCGCCCCCACGCGAGGTAGGCCAGGAGGATCGTCCCGAGCGCGGCGAGCGACACGAGGAGGGCCGTGTCGCCGACGCCCGCGGTGAGCAGCGCGAGCGCGCTGAGCACGACGATGACGTAGAACGCCACGTCCCACCAGCGCACGTCGCGCGCCCAGGTGCCGTCGAGCTGGGCCGTGGCCGCACCGTCCCTGGCCCCGTCCTCGCCCCCGGCCCGGTCCCCGGCCGGCGGGAGCCCGCCCGCGGGCGCCGGCGGGTGCGCCGTCGGCGCGGCGCCGCGGCGGGCGCGCCCGCGGGCGGGCCGCGAGCCCCAGGACCAGCCATGCGACCAGTACAGCAGCGGTCGCGCCGTGCTGCCACGACCCGGACGGCTCGAGCGCCGCGGCCTGCTCGGGGAGGAAGACCGAGCGCATCCCCTGGGCCATCCACTTGAGCGGGAACACCGAGGCGACGGTCTGCATCCACGCGGGCAGCGCGAAGAACGCGAAGAACACCCCCGAGATGAACTGCAGCACGAGCACGACGGGCGTGACGACCGCCGTCGCGGAGCGGCCCGAGCGCGGCAGCGACGAGAACGCGACCCCGCACACGGCGCCCGCGGCGCACCCGAGCACGAACGCCCCCGCGCGCGGCGTGCGCCGGGTCGCGGCGGCGGGCATGTCCCAGGGCATCGGGACGTCGTACACGACGGCCGCGAGGAGCAGCAGGAGCGCCGTCTGCACGATCGAGGTCGCGAGGACCAGGCCCACCTTGCCGTAGAAGTACGCCGACGCGGGCAGCGGGGTCGCGCGCAGGCGCTTGAGCGCGCCGTCGTCACGCTCGACCGCGATCGAGATCGCGAGCGACTGGAAGCTCGTGAGCATGACGCCCGTCGCGATCATCCCCGGCAGGAAGTACTGCGCGAAGGGCACGGAGTAGCCCGCGTCGCCCTGGTCCTGCCCGTCGAACACGGTCGCGAAGATCGCGAGCATGATGAGCGGGTACGTGAAGATGAAGACGACCGCGTCGCGCTCGCGGAAGAACCCGCGCAGCTCGGCGCGCGTGCGTTCGATGCCGAGGCGGGCGGCCCCGGGCAGGGCGGCGCGCAGGGCGCGCGTGGTCGGGGCGACGGTCACGGTCGGGCCTCCTCGGGGACGACGACGGTCGCGTCGTCGGGCGTGCGGGCCGCGGCGGGTGCGCCGGGCCGATGGGGGGCGGGCGCCGGGTCGCTCGACGCGACCGGCTCGCCGATGAGCTCGAGGTAGACGTCCTCGAGGCTCGGGCGCGTCACCTCGAGCCCGGGGACCTCGCCGTCGGGGTACTGCGCGGCGAGCGCCGCGACGACCGCGGTGGGGGAGTCCGTGCGCTCGGAGCGCCGGGTGCCGCCGTCGAGCCACCGCACGACGGGACGGCGCGCCTCCGCGCCCCCGAGGCGGTCGGGCGCGTCGAGCGCGACGACCTGCCCCGATCGCACGACGGCCGCGCGGTCGGCCAGGTAGGCCGCCTCGTCGAGGTAGTGCGTGGTGAGCAGGATCGTCGTGCCGTCCTCGCGCAGCGACCGGACGAGCGCCCAGAACGCGCGGCGGGCCTGAGGGTCGAACCCCGTCGTGGGCTCGTCGAGGAACAGCAGCTCCGGCCGGCCGACGATCCCCAGCGCGACGTCGAGCCGTCGGCGCTGCCCGCCGGAGAGCTGGCGCGTGCGCGTACGGGCCTTCTCCCGCAGCCCGACGGCGTCGATCACCTCGTCGGGGTCCCGCGGCGTCGGGTAGAACGTCGCGAAGTGCCGAACAAGCTCGGCGACCGTGAGCTCGGCCTGGTCGCGCGAGTCCTGGAGGACGACGCCGAGGCGCGAGCGCCAGGCGCGGCCCGCGGCTTGGGGGTCCTCGCCGAGCACGCGGACCTCGCCCGCGTCCCGGCGGCGGAAGCCCTCGAGGATCTCGACCGTGGTGGTCTTCCCGGCGCCGTTGGGGCCGAGGACCGCGAAGATCTCGCCGCGCTCGACGCGCAGGTCGATGCCGTCCACGGCCTGCTTGGGCCCGTAGCGCTTGCGCAGGCCGCGCACGTCCACGGCCGGTCCGCTCTGCCCGGCGCCGGGGCCGGAGCCGGCGCCGCGGGGGCCAGCGGGGAGGGGTGTCGTCGTCATGGGACCAGCGTGTCGGCGCGGGCCCCCGGGCCGCGACGCCCGTTCGTCCGGACCTCGTGTCCACCGATCGGTGGACGGTGGTTCGACCAGGGGCGCCGCGTCGCGTACAGTGATCCCTCGGTGGTTGACGCCCGCCACGCTGGTCCGCGCCCGTGAGACGACTTTCGTCCGGGGATCGAGGCCGTGCGGGGCGCCGTCGGCACGAAGGGTAGTGGCGCAATTGGTAGCGCAGCGGTCTCCAAAACCGCAGGTTGCAGGTTCGAGTCCTGTCTACCCTGCACGGCGTGGCTCTCGCGGGACCTTCCCGGGATCCGCGCGCGGCCCGGCACCGGGTCGCACCGAGGGTTCGAGCAGGTCCCGTACGTGAGCGATGGGGAAGATCGAGTGAGCGAATCGCCGTCAGAGGCCGTGGGCGCAGGCGGTGCACGCGCCGACGAGGTGAAGAAGAAGGGCGGTCCGTCCGCGGACAAGAAGCCCAACGTCTTCGCGCGCATCGCCCTGTTCGTGCGCCAGGTGGTCGCCGAGCTCCGCAAGGTCGTCACGCCGACGCGGTCCGAGCTCATCACCTACACGACGGTGGTCCTCGTCTTCGTGGTCGTGGTCATGGCGTTCGTGACCGTCCTCGACCTGGGGATCGGCCAGGCCGTCCGGTGGGTCTTCGGCTAGCGCACGACCTTCCCCGGCCAGGCCGGGTCAGCATGGCAGCCGGCGCCTCTCGGGGCGCCGTCGGCGCTTCCAGAAGAAGTCTTCGAGCAGTTCGTTGAGAAAGCAGGTTCGTTCGTGTCCCAGGAGTCGCTGGACCAGACGGAGAACGTCGACCCGACGCAGCCCGAGGGTGCCCAGGACGACGTCGACGAGACCACGGACGTCCCGGCGGTCGACGGAGCCGACGAGGCCCTCGACGCCGCTGACGAGGCCGACGACGACGCGACGGACGACGCCGCTGACGAGACCGACGACGCGGCGGACGACGACGAGCCGTCGGACGACGACGAGGCCGACGAGGTCCGCCCGGCCGACGAGGACGGCGACGTCATCGAGGACCCGGTCGCGGAGTTCAAGCGCACGCTGCGCTCGCAGCCGGGCGACTGGTACGTCATCCACTCCTACGCGGGCTACGAGAACCGTGTGAAGGCCAACCTGGAGAACCGCATCCAGAGCCTGAACATGGAGGACTACATCTTCCAGATCGAGGTCCCCATGGAGGAGGTGGCCGAGATCAAGAACGCGCAGAAAAAGATCGTCCGACGCGTGCGCATCCCCGGCTACGTCCTCGTGCGCATGGACCTCACCGACGAGTCGTGGGGCGCCGTGCGCCACACGCCCGGTGTCACCGGCTTCGTCGGCCACACCCACCAGCCGGTGCCGCTGACGCTCGACGAGGTCTTCTCGATGCTCGCGCCGATGCTCACCCCCGCCCCGGAGGCCGGCAAGCCCGCGCAGGCCGCGGCGAAGGCTCCCGTCGAGGTCGACTTCACGGTCGGCGAGTCGGTCACCGTCACGGACGGCCCGTTCGACACGCTGCCCGCCACGATCTCCGAGATCAACGTCGAGAACCAGAAGCTCAAGGTCCTCGTCTCCATCTTCGGCCGGGAGACCCCGGTCGAGCTGTCGTTCAACCAGGTCGCCAAGATCTGACGCGCGGGCGGCCCGAGCCGCCCCGCGTGAGCGCAGCACTGCAACCGGGTCATCGCCCACGGCGTCGGCCCACGAGAAGAAAGCCAGGGAAGAGTCATGCCTCCCAAGAAGAAGGTCTCCGGCCTCATCAAGCTCCAGATCCAGGCCGGTGCGGCGACGCCCGCGCCGCCGATCGGCCCCGCGCTCGGTCAGCACGGTGTGAACATCATGGAGTTCTGCAAGGCCTACAACGCGGCGACCGAGTCGCAGCGCGGCAACGTCATCCCCGTCGAGATCACGGTCTACGAGGACCGCTCGTTCACCTTCGTGACGAAGACCCCGCCGGCGGCGGAGCTCATCAAGAAGGCCGCGGGCGTGCAGAAGGGCTCGGCGACGCCGCACACCACCAAGGTCGCGAAGATCACCGCGGACCAGGTGCGCGAGATCGCCCAGACCAAGCTCGAGGACCTCAACGCGAACGACCTCGACGCCGCGTCGAAGATCATCGCCGGCACGGCCCGCTCGATGGGCATCACTGTCGAGGGCTGAGCAGAGCGAGCGCGGAGGTAGGACGAGCGCCAGCGAGTCCTGCCGGAGCGTGAGCGGCGCTCGGCCCGAGCAGACGATGCGTCGGGCCGAGCGTGGCAACATCGGAAGTGTCCGTCCACGACCGTGGGCGGCAGTGGCAGGGTCCGCGCGGACCCGCTGACCACGACTGCAGAAGGAGAAGCAGATGGCAACGCGCAGCAAGGCGTACCGCAACGCCGAGGAGAAGATCGACCGCGAGCGTCTCTACGCGCCGCTCGAGGCGATCCGTCTCGCCAAGGAGACGTCGACCGTGAAGTACGACGCGACCGTCGAGGTCGCGTTCCGCCTCGGTGTCGACCCGCGCAAGGCGGACCAGATGGTCCGTGGCACGGTCAACCTCCCCCACGGCACGGGCAAGACCGCCCGCGTCATCGTCTTCGCGAACGCGGCGAAGGCGGAGGAGGCCCGTGCGGCCGGTGCCGACGAGGTCGGCGGCGACGACCTGATCGAGAAGGTCGCCGGCGGGTACACCGACTTCGACGCCGCCGTGGCGACGCCGGACCTCATGGGCAAGGTCGGTCGTCTGGGCAAGGTGCTGGGCCCCCGTGGTCTCATGCCGAACCCGAAGACCGGCACCGTGACGATGGACGTGGCGAAGGCCGTGTCGGACATCAAGGGCGGCAAGATCGAGTTCCGTGTCGACAAGCACGGCAACCTGCACTTCATCATCGGCAAGGTCTCGTTCGACGAGAAGGCGCTCGTGGAGAACTACGCGGCGGCCCTCGAAGAGGTCCTGCGTCTCAAGCCGTCGTCCTCGAAGGGCCGGTACATCACCAAGGCCACGCTGACGACGACGATGGGCCCCGGCATCCCGCTGGACCAGTCCAAGACGACGAAGCTGCTCGAGGACGACGCCGCCTGACGGCAGTCCTCCCCGCGGACGGTCCTCCGTCCGCACCACGCACGACGGCGCGGCACCCGACCAGGGTGCCGCGCCGTCGTCGTCTCAGCAGGTCGCCCGAGGGTGCGCCGGCCGGGTCAGCAGGCGCCGAGGTCCTTCCAGACGCCCCACTGCCCGCTCTGCGCGGGGTTCTCGTTGGTGGTCCACCACTTGGCCTCGTAGGTGCGGCCCTGGTGGGAGACGCGGGCGCCACCGGTGTAGACGGCGGAGGCCGACCACGCGGGCGCGGTGCAGGTCCCGAGCTTGGTGGGGTTCGTCGGGGTGGTCGGGTTGGTCGGCGCG
>ERZ1464638.38-NODE-38-length-14217-cov-9.838653_pt1 | contig 14217 bp, 15 predicted proteins | sample MGYA00563985_ERZ1464638 | MGnify/ENA primary metagenome ERZ1464638 (study PRJEB39283, sample SAMN07833650) | human skin metagenome | isolation source: Scalp | host: Homo sapiens | place: India: Bengaluru | collected 2015-07-03 ...
GGTCAGCGCTCGGCGGGGCGGTTGTCGAGCAGCATGCCGATGCCGAGGCCGACGGCGGTGCCGAGGACGAGGCCGAACCAGCTGAGCACGACGACCCCGACGACGGCACCGACGGCCGCGCCCAGGACGCTCTTGGTGCCGGCCTTCCAGGCGGCGGACCGCTCGTCGGTGCGGTAGATCGGGAGCGCGGACGCGCCGTTGTCCGGGGTCGTCGAGGACGCGCCGGAGATCGAGGAGGAGGGGCGGTTCGTGGGTGCAGGAGAGATCGTCGTCACGACATCCATGGTAGGAAGAGACGGCGGCTCTGACCTGGGCTGATGCCCCGAGGTGACCGGCTTCACCCTATGATCTGCGCCACCGCTGCCGGTGGGCGGCGGTGCCTGCGCGCGTGGAGCCAGGACTGGTCAGGAGGGGGTGCCATGGGCAGCTCGCGGGAGGCGTCTTCCGAGCTCGCGGCGCTCGCCGCACGAACAGGCGTCGGCCCGCCCGGGTCGGACGAGGACGAGCACTGCGCTGGTGGGTGTACTCGAGCGCGGTCGAGGACCCGACCACGTGGAGCGCCCTCCTTCGGCTCGTCTCCGAGGAGCCCGATCCTCACGTGGCGGAGTCCGTCGTCCTCCTGATGGTCGAACGCGTCGACCCGACGACGGCGACGGAGTGGGTCGACCTCCTGCCGGCGGAGCACCAGGGCCTTCCGCGGGCGCGCCTGCGGGACGTCGTCCTTCGCGATCGCGTGCTCGCGGGCGATCACGTCGCTGTCGACGAGGTACCGGCGTGGACGCGCTGGCTGCAGCGTGAGGTCGCGGGGTCGTCGGAGTCTCAGGAGGTGCTGTCGGTGCTCGAAGCGTCGGGCGCGACGAGGCGGATCCGTGGACTCGCACGCGAGCGGATGATCGCGCAGCGCCGTCGCGACGTAGGGCGCTGAGAACCTCAGCCGCCGATCGCGCCCATGCTGCGGGTCGTCGCCGCGAAGGCGTCGGCGGCGAGGGTCGGGGCGTCGCTGCCGTGCGCGAGCGGCTTGCGCCACATCGCGCCCTGCCACGCGCGGGCGAGGGCGTCGTCGCGCTCGTCCTCGGCGAGCTCCGCCGAGCGCAGGATCGCGCGCAGGTCGGTCTCGTCGTCGCCGAACAGGCACGAGCGCACGGTGCCCTCGGCGGTGAGCCGGGTGCGGTCGCACGCGCCGCAGAACGAGCGCGTGACGGAGGCGATGACGCCGACCGTCTGGGGCCCGCCGTCCACGAGCCACTCCTCGGCGGGCGCCGACGGGTCGTCGCGCCCGACCTCGTGCAGGTCGAAGCGGGTGCCCAGCACGGCCAGGAGGTCCGTCGCCGACACGAGGTCGTCGCGCGTCCAGCGCCCGTCGGCGTCGAGCGGCATCTGCTCGATGAACCGCAGGTGGCAGCCGTGCTCGACGGCCCACGCGAGGAGGTCGGCCGCGCCCGCCAGCGTCTCGGGCATGAGGACCGCGTTGAGCTTCACCGGGGCGAGGCCGGCGTCGAGCGCGGCGCGGATCCCGGCGAGCACGTCGGGGAGGCGGTCGCGCCGCGTGAGGCGCGCGAAGTGCGCGCGGTCGACCGAGTCGAGGGAGATGTTCACGCGGTCGAGCCCGGCGTCGACGAGCCCGCGGACGCGCTTGTCGAGGCCGATCGCGTTGGTCGTCAGCGAGAGGGACACGTCCGGCGCGGCGGCGCGCGCGGCGCGCAGGATGTCGGCGAGGTCGTTCCGCAGGAGCGGCTCGCCGCCGGAGACCCGGACGTCGGTGATGCCGAGCCGCTCCACCGCGACCCGCACGACCCGGCCGATCTCGTCGGGCGTGAGCAGGTCCTCGCGGGGGATCGCGGGCAGCCCTTCGGCGGGCATGCAGTACGTGCACCGCAGCGAGCACTTCTCGGTGATGGAGATGCGCAGGTCGCGCGCCACGCGGCCGTACCGGTCGACGAGCGCGTCGGTCGCCGGGCGGGCCGGGTCCAGGTCGTCCGGGGTGCCGGAGGGCACGGCGGGCCGCACCCTGGGCATCCCGAGCGAGACGGCGGTCATGGGCCGATCGTAGTCGTCCCTCCCGCCAGGACGGTGACCTGCGCCTCACCGCGTGCTAGCGTGGAGTCCGTCGAGCGGAAGATGGGTTCCGCTGGACGGAATGTCCCCTCGACGTGCGAGGGGCGTCGACGGGCGGATTCAAGCCCTGCGACCGGGAGCGTCACAGCCGACGCCGGCCCGGGTGCGCAGGGGACTCACCGCAAGGGTTCACTGGAAGGACGCCGGTACGCCGGCACCCTGGCGGAAGCGAGGCCACGATGCTCCACATCGTCGACCGGCTCGCCCCCTGGCTCGGTCCGGGGCAGCCGCCCTTCGCCGTGGCGACCGTGGTCGTCGCGTCGGGGTCCGTGCCACGCCCGGTCGGCACCGCGATGGCGGTCCGCGCCGACGGTGCCGTGCTCGGCAGCCTCTCCGGCGGGTGCGGCGAGGTTGCCGTCCACGCCGCTGCGCTCGACGCGATCGGGTCGGTCACGAGCAACCTCTAGACGTTCGGGTACAGCGACGACGACGCGTTCGCCGTCGGGCTGAGCTGCGGCGGGACGCTCGACGTCCACGTCCAGCCCGTGCTCCCCGACGACGACGCGACGCGCGCCCTGCACGCGCTCGCGGCGCGAGCCGAGCCCGCCCCGCCCGTGGCGCTCGTCCGCCGCATCGACGGCGGCGCGCGCACGGCCGTCGTCGTGGACGACCCGGGCACCGCCGACGAGGCAACGGTCGCCCGGGCGCTGCGCGGCCTCGTCGGGCCCGACAGCCTGGCCGCCGCCGCGGCGCAGGTCGTGGCGGTGCTGCGCGCGGGCGGCACGGCGACCGTGCACGCGGCGCACGGCGGCCCGGGCGCGTCGCCGTCGGCGGGGCGCGCCGCCGCACCGGCTCCGGCAGGAACAGGAGCCGGCGACGCGTGCGACGCGGCCGAGCCCGTCACGCTGCTCGTCGAGACGCGGCTGCCCGCGCCGCGGTTCCTCGTGTGCGGGGCCAACGACTTCGCGGGCGCGCTCGTGCGGCACGTCCGGCTCCTCGGCTACCGCGTGACGCTCGTCGACGCGCGCGAGGTGTTCGCCGACCCGCGCCGCTTCCCCGAGGCGGAGGTCGTCGTCGAGTGGCCCGACCGCTACCTCGCCGCCGAGGCCGCCGCGGGCCGGCTCGACGCGCGGACCGCCGTCGCCGTCCTCACGCACGACGCGAAGTTCGACGTGCCGCTCCTGCGGCTCGCGCTGGACCTGCCGCTCGCGTACGTCGGCGCGATGGGCTCGCGCCGCTCGCACGTCCAGCGCGTCGCCGCGCTGCGTGCCGAGGGCGTGGGCGAGGCCGCGCTCGCGCGCCTGCGGTCGCCCATCGGGCTCGACCTCGGCGCCGTCACGCCGGAGGAGGTCGCCGTCTCCATCACCGCGGAGCTCGTCGCCGCCCGGCACGGGCGCTCCGCCGTCGTCCCGCTCAGCAGCAGCTCGGGCCCGCTCCACGCGGAGCCCGCCGCACGACCGGACGGTGCACCGACGCACCGCCCCCACCCCGAGGAGGCCCCCTGATGGACCTGGGCACCGTCACCGACCTCGTCCCGACCGCCGACCCCGCCGACTGGCGCGAGGGCGACGCGTGGCTCGCGGGCGGGACCGTCCTGTTCTCCTACGGCAGCGAGACGCTCCGGCGCCTGCTCGACCTGACGAGCGCGGGGTGGCCCGCGCTGACCGTCACCGACGAGGGCCTCGAGATCGCCGCGACGTGCACCGTCGCCGAGCTGTGGGCGTTCGAGGAGAGCGCGCAGGCCGCGCCCGTGCGCGACCGGTGGCGCGCGCTGGACCTCGTGCGGCCGTGCTGCGACAGCTTCGTCGCGTCGTTCAAGATCTGGAACACGTCGACCGTCGGGGGCAACGTCTGCACGTCCCTGCCGGCCGGGCCGATGATCTCGCTCACCGCGGCGCTCGACGGGGTCGCGGAGGTCTGGGGGCCGGGCGGGACCCGGCGGGAGCAGCCCGTCGTCGACCTCGTCACGGGCGAGGTGCGCAACACGCTCGCGCCCGGGGAGCTCCTGCGCGCGATCCGCCTGCCGGACCACGCGCTGCGCTCGCGCACGGCGTTCCGCCGCCTGTCGCTGTCGAACCTCGGGCGCTCCGGCGTGCTGCTCTTGGGGCGGGTCGACCCGCCCGACGCCGGGGGCGCCTTCGTCCTCACGGTCACCGCCTCGACGCGCCGGCCCGTGCAGCTCCGTTTCGCGGCGGACGCGCTGCCCACCGCCGCCGACCTCGTCGCCACGCTCGACGCCGCGATCCCCGCCGACCTCTACCACGACGACATCCACGGGCTGCCCGAGTGGCGCCGGGACATGACCTACCGCCTCGGCGAGCAGATCCGCGCGGAGCTCGTCGACGGCACGACCTCGGACGGAGGCCTCCGATGACGACGACGCCCGCCTCGCACCCGGTCCCGCCGGTGACGATCGACGGTCGCACGGCACGCACCGAGCCCCGCGCAGGCCAGTGCCTGCGCACCTACCTGCGCGAGCAGGGCGCGCTCGGCGTGAAGAAGGGGTGCGACGGCGGCGACTGCGGCGCGTGCACCGTGCACGTCGACGGCGTCCCGGTGCACTCGTGCGTCTACCCCGCGCGGCGCGCGGCGGGCCACGAGGTGACGACCATCGAGGGGCTCGCGGCGACGTCGTGCCCGGGCGGTGCCGCCGGGGACGAGCCGGCGGGCGCGTGCGACCACGACCCCCACGGCCCGCAGGACGCGCTGCACCCGGTGCAGCAGCAGTTCCTCGACGCGCAGGGCTTCCAGTGCGGGTTCTGCACCGCCGGGATGATCATGACCGCCGCGACGTTCGACGACGCGCAGCGCGAGAACCTGCCGCGCAACCTCAAGGGCAACCTGTGCCGCTGCACGGGGTACCGCGCGATCGAGGACGCGGTCCTCGGGCGCGGCGACACGACCGGGACCGCGCCGGGCACGGGCGAGCGTGCGCCGTCGGGCGGCGACCGGGCCTCTACCTCGCCGGACCACGGCTCTACCTCGGCGGACCACGGCTCTACCTCGCCGGACCGGGGCTCTCCCTCGGCGGAGCAGGGCTCTGGCGAGGCGGGCCGGGCGTTCGGGCGCGACGTGCCCGCGCCCGCGGGCCGGGGGATCGTCACCGGGACGGTGCGGTACACGCTCGACGTGGACCCGGCCGACTACCCGGGCCTGCTCCACCTCAAGCTCGTGCGGTCGCCGCACGCGCACGCGCGCGTCGTCGCGATCGACACGACGGACGCGCTCGCGGTGCCCGGCGTGCACGCCGTCCTCACGCACGAGGACGCGCCCGCGACGCGGTTCTCGACCGCGCAGCACGAGCTGTTCACCGACGACCCCGACGACACGCGGATCCTCGACGACGTCGTGCGGCACGTCGGCCAGCGGGTCGCGGCCGTCGTCGCCGAGACCGTCGCCGCCGCCGAGGAGGGGGTGCGCCGGGTCCGCGTCGAGTACGCGCCGCTGCCCGCCGTCGTCGACCCGGAGGAGGCCATGGCCCCGGGGGCGCCGCTCGTGCACCCCGAGCTCGACGCCGCCGCCGCGCGCGTCTCGCGGCCGGAGGCGAACGTCGTCGCCGAGGTGCACAGCGAGCTCGGCGACGTCGAGCGCGGGCTCGCGGAGGCCGACGTCGTGCACGAGGCCACGTACCGCACCCACCGCGTGCAGCACGCCGCGCTCGAGACGCACTGCGCCGTCGCGTCCCTCGACGACGACGGGCGGCTCGTCGTGCGGTCGTCCACGCAGGTCCCGTTCCTCGCGCGCCGCCACCTGGCGCGCGTCCTCGACCTCGACCCGGAGCGCGTGCGCGTGCACTGCGAGCGCGTCGGCGGCGGGTTCGGCGGCAAGACGGCCCGGCGCACGGAGGACGTCGACCCGCGCGCGAGGCTGCGGCGCGGCCGGCCCGTGCAGCTCGAGCTCACGCGCCGCGAGCAGTTCGTCGGCACGACGACGCGCCACCCGTTCCGCATCCGCGTGCGCGCGGGCGCGCGCCGCGACGGCACTCTCACGGCGCTGCACCTCGACGTCCTCAGCAACACCGGGGCGTACGGGAACCACGGCCCGGGCGTCATGTTCCACGGGTGCGGCGAGTCCCTCGCCGTCTATCGGTGCGACAACAAGAAGGTCGACGCCCACTGCGTCTACACGAACACCGTGCCCGCGGGCGCGTTCCGCGGGTACGGGCTGTCGCAGATGATCTTCGCGGTCGAGTCCGCGGTGGACGAGCTCGCGCGGCAGCTCGGGATGGACCCGGTCGAGCTGCGGCGCCGCAACGTCGTGCGCGACGGCGACCCCATGCTCTCCACGCACCCGACGCCCGAGGAGGACGTGCTCTACGGCAGCTACGGGCTCGACCAGTGCCTCGACCTGGCCGCCGACGCGCTCGCGCGCGGCCGGGCGCGCGACGTCGCCGCGTACGGCGCGGGCGCCGGGTCGGGGCCGGACGTGCTGCCGGACCTCGGCCCGGAGTGGGGCGTCGGGGAGGGGACGGCACTGTCCATGATCGACACCGTCCCGCCCCGGGGGCACTACTCCCACGCGCGCGTGCGGCTGCGGCCGGACGGGGTCGTGGTGGCCGAGGTCGGGACCGCCGAGTTCGGCAACGGCACGACGACCGTCCACGCGCAGCTCGTCGCGAGCGCGCTCGGGCAGGACGCCGCCGACGTCGTCGTGCGACAGTCCGACACCGACCTCGTCGAGCACGACACCGGGGCGTTCGGCTCCACCGGCACGGTCGTCGCGGGCAAGGCGTCGCTCGCCGCCGCGCAGGACCTGGCCGAGGCCGTGCTCAAGGTCGCGGCCGGGGTCGCGGGCGCCGCGCCCGGCGACTGCCGGCTCGTGCCCGGCGGCGTCGACTGCGCCGGGACGGTGCTGCCGCTGACCGACGTCGCGCGTGCCGCCGACGACGCCGGGATCGCGCTCGTCGCCGAGGGCCGCTGGGGCGGCACCCCGCGCTCGGTCGCGTTCAACGTCCACGGCTTCCGCGTCGCGGTGCACCGCGGGACGGGGGAGATCCGCATCCTCCAGTCCGTCCAGGCCGCCGACGCCGGGGAGGTCGTCAACCCGCGCCAGTGCCGCGGCCAGGTCGAGGGCGGCATCGCGCAGGCCCTCGGCGCGGCGCTCTACGAGAACGTGGTGGTCGACGAGACGGGCCGCGTGACGACCGACATCTTCCGCCAGTACCACCTGCCCACGTTCGCGGACACCCCGCGCAGCGAGGTGTACTTCGCGCGGACGTCGGACACCGTGGGCCCGATGGGCGCGAAGTCGATGAGCGAGAGCCCGTTCAACCCCGTCGCACCCGCGCTCGCCAACGCGATCCGCGCCGCGACGGGCGTGCGGTTCACCGAGCTCCCGCTCGCGCGCGACCGCGTCTACCTGGGCATCAAGGCCGCCACCCCCACCCGCTGAGTGCATGAAACAGTCGCGTCCGACGTCGGTCGGCGCGACTGTTTCCCGCACTCAGCGGGGGCGGGGCGGCGGGTCGAGGAGGTCGAGGTCGGCCGCGGTGTCGAGGTCGCGGCCGTCGCCGGGGTGGTCGACGACGTCGACCAGGGCGGCGGGGGCGCCCAGGAAGCCCCGCGCGCCGTGGTCGCCGCGGGCGCGCGCGGCGGCGGGCGCCGCGAGCGCGGCGTCGAGGACGAGCGGGTGCGCCCACCGAGGGCGGTCCGCCCCCGCAGCGTCCTCCGCGGCGCCCCCGGCGAGCCACCGCGACGCGGTCACGCGCCCGGGGCGGTGCGCGGCGAGGAGGCGCGCGACGTCGTCGGGCCCGACGCCGGGCTGGTCCACGTGCGCGACGACGACCCGGGCGGGGACGAGGTCGAGAGCGGCGGCGACGCCGACCCGCAGGGACGACGCCATCCCGGTGGCCCAGTCGGGGTTGTCGACGACGCGCACCCCGGGCCCGTCGAGCGACGACCCGGCCCGCACGCGCGCGGCCTCGGCGCCGAGCACCACGACGACGGCGTCGCACCCGCCCGCGCGCAGGGACGCCGGCCGGGTCACGCCGCGCGTGCCGCCCCGGTGGGGCCGCACCCCCTTGGGCCCCCGCCCGAGGCGCGTCCCGGCCCCGGCCGCGAGGAGGACGGCGACGGTGGGCGTCGCGGGCGCGGTCGTCGGCGGGATCGGCACCCGGCCAGGATAGGCGCCGCCGAACCCGGGGTCCCTCCTCGGGCGGCCTCGTCCGCGGGGAGCCACCGCGGGTTCGTCGGGCCGCACGCGACCGTGCGGCGACCAGTCGGTTTTACCAACCCTTGGCGGTTTCATCGGCAGGCTGGGATGCCGCTATGCTCGGCGCGCCGGGGGCGACCGCGGCGGGCCGCGCGCCCGTCGACCAGGGTGCCCGCGGCCGTCCCGCACGACGAGCGAAGGAGTCCGGATGAGCTTCATGGAGAAGCTGCGCGGCCAGCTGATCGACATCGTCGAGTTCCTCGACGAGAGCCGGGACACGATCGTCTGGCGCTTCCCGCGCCAGGGCAACGAGATCAAGAACCAGGCGAAGCTCGTCGTGCGCGAGGGGCAGAGCGCCGTCTTCGTCAGCGAGGGCCGGCTCGCCGACGTGTTCGGGCCGGGCACGTACACGCTCGAGACCCAGAACCTGCCGATCCTGTCGACGCTGCAGGGCTGGAAGCACGGGTTCAGCTCACCGTTCAAGGCGGAGGTCTACTTCGTCACGACGCGCCAGCTCACCGACCTCACGTGGGGCACGCAGAACCCGGTGATCCTGCGCGACCCGGAGCTCGGCGCGGTCCGGCTGCGCGCGTTCGGCACGTACGCCCTGCAGGTCGTCGACCCGGCGGCGCTGCTGCGCCAGCTCGTGGGCACCGACCCGCAGTTCCGCACCGACGAGATCGGCGACTACTTCCGCCGCCTCGTGGTCGGCCAGCTCGGACCGGCGCGCGCGGAGGCCGGCGTCGCGGCGGTCGACCTCGCCGCGAACCAGGGCCAGATCGCCACGCGCCTCGCGGGCCAGCTCTCGGAGGACCTGTCGGAGTACGGCATCGCCGTCCGGCGCTTCGTCCTCGAGAACGTCTCCTTCCCGCCCGAGGTCGAGGCGGCGCTCGACAAGCGCACCCAGATGGCGGTCGTCGGGAACCTCGACCAGTACACGAGGTTCCAGGCGGCGAACGCGATCGAGACCGCGGCGGGGAACACCGGCGGGGCGGGCGACGGTCTGGGGCTCGGTGCGGGCATGGGCCTCGGGGCTGCCATGGGGCAGCAGCTCGCGCAGTCGCTCGGGACGCCGTCGGCCCCGCAGGCCCCGGCGGCGCCCGCCGGCCCGCCGCCGCTGCCCGCCGCGGAGTCGCCCTGGTACTGGGCCGTGGACGGCGCGCAGGCCGGTCCCGGCACGACGGCGGACCTCGCGGGCCACGTCCGGTCCGGGGCCCTGACGCGCGGGTCGCGCGGCTGGCAGCAGGGCACGGACGCGTGGACGCCCGCCGGACAGGTCCCGGCGCTCGCGCCGCTGTTCGCCGCGACCCCGCCGCCGCTGCCGCCGACGGGCACCCCGACCGGCACCTCCGGCGACCCGGCGGCGGGCTGACCGTGAGCGACACCCAGGGCGAGCTGGTCCGCACGCGCTGCGACGCGTGCGGGTCGCAGCTCGCGTACGCGCCGGGCACGCAGCACCTGCGCTGCGTCGCGTGCGGTGGCACGGTCGACATCGTGCACGCCGCGGGCGACGCCGTCGACGAGCACTCCTTCGACGCGTGGGCCGCGGCACAGGGCGGCGTGCGCGCCGGTCTCCTCGACGCGCGCACGCTCGTGTGCGACGGCTGCGGCGCGACGACGCAGGGCACGGACCTGTCCGTCGCGTGCCGCTTCTGCGGGGGCCACCTCGTCGTCGCGGCGGAGGCCGACGGGCTCGTGCAGCCGGAGGCGGTCGTGCCGTTCGGCGTCGAGCAGGCGCAGGCGCGCGAGGCGTTCCGGCGGTGGGTGCGCTCGCGCTGGTTCGCACCGGGCGAGCTGAAGAAGGTGGGCGACACCGAGTCGCTGCACGGCTCGTACGTGCCGCACTGGACGTTCGACGCGCGCACGTCGTCCGCGTACACGGGCCAGCGCGGCGACGCGTACTACGTCACCGTGAAGCAGGGGGACCAGGAGCGCCAGGAGCGGCGCGTGAGCTGGACGTACGTCGCGGGGCACGTCGAGCGCGACTTCGACGACGTGCTCGTGCCCGCGTCGTCCCAGGTCGCCGAGCGCGACCTCGCCCGGCTCGGGCCGTGGCCGCTCGCGCAGGCCGTGCCCTTCCGCGCCGAGTACCTCGCGGGGTTCGCGGCGGCCCGCTACGAGGTCGAGCCGCCCGTCGGGCTCGAGCGTGCGCAGCAGCAGATGGCGCCCGTGATCCGGCGGGACGTCGAGCGCGACATCGGCGGCGACGAGCAGCGGGTGGCGTCGGTCCGCACCGCGTACGCCGACGTGATGTTCAAGCTCGTGCTCCTGCCGCTGTGGGTCGCGACGTACGTCTACGCGGGCAGGCAGTGGCAGGTGATGGTCAACGCGAACACGGGACAGGTGGTCGGGCGGCGCCCCTACAGCGTCGGCAAGATCGTGCTCGCGGTCGTCGCGGGCCTGCTCGTGGTCGCCGCGCTCGTCTGGTGGTACCTGCGCTCGCAGACGTGAGCTGGTCAGTCCCGGCGCGCGTCGTACGCGCGCTGGGACGCCGACACCTCGTCGACCGCGCCCTCGAGGACGTCGATGAGCCCCGAGAGGCTGTCCGCGACGCGGCGCCCGAGGTCGGTGAGGGAGTACTCGACGTGGGGCGGGATGCTCGCCCGCACCTCGCGCACGACGATGCCGTCGCGCTCGAGGGACTGGAGGGTCTGCGCGAGCATCTTCTCGCTGACCCCGTCGATGCGGCGGCGGAGCGCGTTGAAGCGCACCGCGCCGTCGCGCAGGCCCGCGACCGTGAGCACGCCCCAGCGTCCGGTCACGGCCTCGAGCACGTGGCGCGAGGTGCAGCCGCGCTGGAAGACGTCGGCCACCATCGCGTCGGTGGGTCCGGTGTCCTCCGCGGGGCGGGCGTCGGTCGTCATCGCCCCAGGATACGGCGCCCTCCCGAATGCAGCGCTGTGAGATAGACCGCACTCTCCATTGGTTGGCACTTACGAAAAGTAAGCGCATGCTGGTGGTCGTGCGGCCGACCGGCCGCGTACCCCGCACTCGAAGGAGCCCGCGCATGTCCATCGCCGTCACCGGAGCCAGCGGCCACCTCGGCCGCCTCGTCGTCGAGTCCCTCCTCGCCCGCGGGGCCGACGCGTCCCAGGTCGTCGCGCTCGCGCGCACGGCCGCCAAGGTCGCGGACCTCGCCGACCGCGGCGTCGAGGTCCGCGAGGCCGACTACGCACGGCCCGAGACGCTCGGCCCGGCGCTCGCCGGGGTGGACGTCCTCGTGCTCGTCTCCGGCTCCGAGGTGGGGCAGCGCGTCGAGCAGCACCGCAACGTCGTCGACGCCGCGCGGGCCGCCGGGGTCGCGCGCGTGATCTACACGAGCGCCCCGCACGCGACGACGTCCGCGCTCGTGCTCGCGCCCGAGCACAAGGCGACCGAGGAGCTCCTCGCAGCCTCGGGCCTCGCCACGACGGTGCTGCGCAACAACTGGTACACCGAGAACTACGTCGGCGACGTGCTCGGCGCGCGCGAGTCCGGCGAGATCGTCGCGAGCGTGGGCGACGGCCGCGTCGCGAGCGCGAGCCGCGCGGACTTCGCCGAGGCGGCGGCCGTCGTCGCGCTCGCCGCGCACGAGGACGCGTCCGCGCACGCGGGCGCCGTGTACGAGCTGAGCGGCGACGTCGCGTGGACGTACGACGACCTGGCTGCCGCGGCCGCCGAGGTGCTCGGGCGCCCCGTCGTCTACCGGCGCGTGTCGCCCGACGAGCACCGCGCGCTCCTGCTGGGCGCCGGCCTGGACGAGGGGACGGCGGGGTTCGTCGTCGCGCTGGACGGCAACATCCGCGACGGCCTCCTCGCCGAGGTCACCGAGGACCTGCGCCGGCTCCTGGGCCGCCCGACGACGCCGCTCGTCGACGGGCTGCGCGCCGCCGTCGCGCAGGGCTGAGCCGGACGGCGCGGCCGTCCGGGCGACCGGGCGGCCGCGCGACGGCGTCCGTCAGTGGGACGCCTTGACGACGAGCACGGGGACGGGCGAGTCCAGCAGGACGCGCTGCGTGGTGCTGCCGAGCAGGAACTTGCCGACGGGTGAGCGCTTGCGCGCCCCCACGACGACGAGGTCGGGGGTCGTGCGCTCGGCCTCGTCGATGATCGCCTCGGCCGGGTCGCGGTGCTCGGGGCGGTACGACACCTCGGGGCGCGCGACCTGGGCCGGGAGCGTGTCGAGCAGGTGGGCGAGGCTCGCGGGGACGCCCGCGTCGGCGTCCTGCGGCGTGAGCACGAGGACCGCGAGCGCGGTCGAGCGGTGGACCGCCTCGGCGACGGCCGCCCGGAATGCGGTCTCGCCCTGCGGGGAGTCGTTGTACGCCACGAGGACGGTCATCGCGCGGGCCCTTCCGTCATTCCGTCGTGCTGCGGTTGAACTCTCTCACAGCGCAGCGTCCGTCGCCGGTCGGCGGGTCGCCCCGTCGCCGGAGCCGCGGAGCGCGGCGTCGGGCACCGCCAGGGTCGGGGGCAGGAGGGGCGGCACGACCTCCCGCAGGACCGTCTCGATCTCCCGCCGCCGTCGGGGGCCGAGCCGCTCGGCGGGCGCCGTGACGCTCACGGCGGCGACCGGCTGCCCAGCGCGCAGGACCGGGACGGCGACGCAGCTGATGCCCGGCTCGTTCTCCTCCGTCTCCGTGGCGAACCCCGTCGCGCGCGTGGCCTCGCACGTAGCCCGCAGCGCGGCGGGCGTGACGGGGTGGTCCTCGGGTGCGGCGCCGGCGTACCAGGCGAGCGCGCCGTCGTCGAGGGTCCGCTGGGAGAGCAGCGCGCGCCCGAGCGCGGTGGTCGCCGCCGGGCGGCGGCGCCCGACGGCCGACCAGACGCGGACGGCGCGGGCCGGCTCGACCTTGTCGAGGTAGACGATCTCGGTCCCGGCGAGGGTGCCGAGGTGCACGAGCTCGTCGGTCGCGCGGCACACCGCGACGAGCACCGGGTGCAGGAGCGCGGGGAGGTTCTCCTCGCCGAGGTAGACCTTCGCGAGCGCCGGCGCCGCGGGGCCGAGGCGGTAGTCGCCGGTCGTCGCGTCCTGCTCGGCGTACCCGCGGAACCGCAGGGCCGCGAGCGTGCGGTGCAGCGACGCCTTGTGCAGCCCGAGCGAGCGCGCGAGGTCCCCGAGCGCGACGCCCTCGGGGCCCGCCGAGGCGAGCGCCTCGAGCGCGACGAGCGCCTTGTCGACGCTGCCGAGCGGGCTCTCCGCCGACCCCGGGGTGCCCGACGGCGCACGGCCGGCTTCCGCCATGGTGACTCCTTCGCCTAGAGTGCGTTCCGTAGTGAACAACAGGTGTTCACCATAGCGAAACGGAGCCTGGATGTCACCCCTGGGACCCCTGGAGGGGATCGCCCGTGCCCGCGTCGTGCCGGTCGTCGTGGTCGACGACGCGGCGCAGGGCGTCCTCGTCGCGAGCGCGCTGCGCGACGGCGGCCTGCCCGTCGCCGAGGTCACGTTCCGGACCGCCGGGGCGCGCGCGGCGATCGAGGCGATCGCGCGCGAGGTGCCCGACGTGCTGGTCGGGGCGGGCACCGTCGTCACGGCCGCCCAGGTCGACGAGGCCGTCGACGCCGGGGCGCGGTTCCTCGTCTCGCCCGGCCTCTCCGCCGCGGTCGTGCGTCGCGCCCAGGAGCTCGGCGTGCCCGTCGTCCCGGGCGTCGCGACGCCGTCGGACGTCATCGCCGCGCTCGACCTCGGTCTCGACGTCGTCAAGCTGTTCCCCGCGAACGTCGTCGGCGGGCCGGCCGCGGTCAAGGCGTTCTCCGCGCCGTTCCCCGGCCTGCGGTTCGTGCCGACCGGCGGCGTGAGCGCCGCCAACCTGCTCGACTACCTCGCCCTGCCCGCCGTGCTCGCCGGCGGCGGCTCCTGGATGGTCGACGCCGCGCTCGTGCGCGCGGGCGACACCGCCGAGATCGCCCGACGCACGCGCGAGGCCGTCGCGCTCGCCGCGACCGCCCCCCACCCCGCCGAAGGAGCCTGACCCATGACCGACACGACCACCGCCCGCGCCCCGCTCGCCGTCCGCCCCGCGGCCGACT
>ERZ1464638.43-NODE-43-length-13860-cov-9.660703_pt1 | contig 13860 bp, 11 predicted proteins | sample MGYA00563985_ERZ1464638 | MGnify/ENA primary metagenome ERZ1464638 (study PRJEB39283, sample SAMN07833650) | human skin metagenome | isolation source: Scalp | host: Homo sapiens | place: India: Bengaluru | collected 2015-07-03 ...
CGCCGCCTCAGGGTCGCGGGGGCTCGCCGCTGACCATACGCGACAGGACCACGCCGCCGAGCGTACCGGGGGCGGTGGGCGCCGCGGGAATCGTCCACAGGCCCGGCGGACCCCGCGGGCGGCCGGGGATAGCATCGCGGGGTGGCTGAACTGACCGTCTCCAGCAAGAATCCCGCCGGTGCCAAGGTCGACGCGCTCGTCGTCGGCACCCACACGACGTCCGACGGCGTCGCGATCGTCGGGGGCGACCTGCCCCGTCCGGTGGTCGCCGCCCTCGAGGACCTCGCACCCGCGCTCGGCATCACGGGCGCCGCCGACGAGGTCCGCAAGGTCCCCGCCGGTCCCGACCTCAAGGCGGGCGTGCTCGTGCTCGTGGGCCTCGGCGCCCGTCGGGCCGACGGCACGTTCGGCGCCGAGGCGCTGCGCCGTGCGGCAGGGGCCGCGCTGCGCGCGCTCGCCGGCACCGCGTCGGTCGCCGTCGCGCTGCCCGTCGAGGACGACGCGCAGCTCGCCGCCGTCGCCGAGGGCGCGCTCCTGGGCACGTACACGTTCGCGCGCTACCGCACGGGCGAGGCCGCGACGTCGGCCGGGAGCCGTCCGCCCGCGACCGTCGAGATCCTCGCGGCGAACGCGCGCAGCGCCGCCGCGAAGGCCGCGGTCGAGCGCGCGACGGTCGTCGCCGCCGCCGTGAACGCGACGCGCGACCTCGTCAACGCGGCGCCGAACGACCTGTACCCGGCCGCGTTCGCCGACGTCGCGAAGCAGGCCGTCAAGGAGTCCGGCGCCAAGGGCCTCAAGGTCACCGTGCTCGACGACAAGGCGCTCGCCGCGGGCGGGTACGGCGGCCTGGTCGGCGTCGGCCAGGGCTCGGCGCGCGGGCCGCGCCTCGTCAAGGTCGCCTACACGCCGTCGCGCCCTGCGGCGAAGGTCGCGCTCGTCGGCAAGGGCATCACGTTCGACTCGGGCGGCATCTCCATCAAGCCCGCGAAGGGCATGGAGGCGATGAAGTCCGACATGGCCGGCGCCGCCGCGGTGCTCCAGACCGTCGTCGCTGCCGCGCGCCTGGGTCTGCCCGTGGCGGTCACGGGCTGGCTGTGCCTGGCGGAGAACATGCCGTCCGGCACCGCGCAGCGCCCGTCCGACGTCATCACGATCCGGGGTGGCAAGACGGTCGAGGTGCTCAACACCGACGCCGAGGGCCGCCTCGTCATGGCCGACGGCCTCGTCGCGGCGGTCGAGGAGAAGCCCGACGTCGTGCTCGACGTCGCGACGCTCACCGGCGCCCAGATGGTCGCGCTCGGCAACCGCGTCTCGGCGGTCATGGGCGCCGACGACGTGCGCGCGGAGGTCGTCGCGGCGGCCGACGCCGCGGGCGAGCAGTTCTGGCCGATGCCGCTGCCCGAGGAGCTGGGCGCGTCGCTGAAGTCGAAGGTCGCGGACCTCGCCAACATCGGCGACCGGTTCGGCGGGATGCTCGTCGCCGGGCTGTTCCTCCAGGAGTTCGTCGGCGAGACCCCGTGGGCCCACCTCGACATCGCCGGCCCCGCGTTCAACGAGGGCTCCGCGCACGGGTACACGCCGGTCGGCGGCACGGGCGTCGCCGTCCGCACCCTGCTGGGCCTGGTCGAGGGCCGCGCCCGCCGCTGACCCAGCCCCGCCGAGCAGGTGGTCCTGGTCCGTCCGGTCGCTCCGACGGACCAGGACCGCCTGCTCGCCCGGCGGACAGCCCCTCAGGAGCTCCTGCGCTGGCGCGAGTTCCAGTCCCGCATGCGCTGCGGGTACCCGGTGAAGCGGACGTTGTAGACGGGCACGCCCAGCGAGCCGGCGACGTCGAACGCCGTCTTCTCGTCCGGGACGCGCCGTCGCGTCCACTCCCCCGTCGTCGCGATGAGCAGGAGCGTCGCGCCCGTGTCCGGCGTGGGCGGCTCGACGTACGCCTCGACGCCCACGCGCGTGCGCACGAACTCCTGCAGGTGCGCGAGCGTCGCGCGGCGGGCGTCCGACGGCGCGGCCGCGGCGCCGCCCGGCGACGAGGTCGTCGCGGGACGGCGGGAGAACAGGCTGGACAGCTTGGGCAGCCGGGGCACAGCGGCAGGGTACAGCGTGACCCTGGTCATACGGTGGGCACGCTGTCTCCATCGTCACAGCCGTACGGCCCAGGTTTCGATTGGGGAGCCCGTCCCCGAGGTGCCAAGATGGCTCCCGGAGAACGTTCACGCACCGTGGGTCAGCGGTTCCCGTCCGGCCCGCCGTCGTGCCGTGGACGCCCGCTCTCGCTCTCCCCTCGCTGAAGGAGTCGCACGTGGCCGAACCCGGCACACCATTCGACGTCGTCGTCCTGGGCGGAGGCAGCGCCGGCTACGCCACCGCGCTGCGTGCCGCCCAGCTCGGTCTCGACGTCGCGCTCGTCGAGTCGGGCCGGCTCGGCGGCACCTGCCTGCACAACGGGTGCATCCCCACCAAGGCGCTGCTCCACGCGGCCGAGCTCGCCGACGGCGCCCGCGAGGGCGCGAAGTTCGGCGTGCGCAGCACGCTCGAGGGCATCGACATGGCGGGGGTCAACGCGTACAAGGACGGCGTCGTCGCCGGCCTGTACAAGGGCCTCCAGGGACTCGTCTCCTCGCGCGGCATCACGTACGTCGAGGGCCACGGGCGCCTCGTGTCGCAGGACACGGTCGAGGTCGACGGCACCCGCTACACCGGCCGCCACGTCGTGCTCGCCACCGGCTCGTACGCCCGGTCGCTGCCCGGTCTCGAGATCGGGGGCCGGGTCGTCACGTCCGACCAGGCGCTGCGGCTCGACCGCGTGCCGAAGTCGGTCGTCGTGCTCGGCGGCGGCGTCATCGGCGTCGAGTTCGCGAGCGTGTGGAAGTCGTTCGGCGCCGACGTCCAGATCGTCGAGGCGCTGCCCCACCTCGTGCCGAACGAGGACGTGGCGCTGTCGAAGGCGCTCGAGCGCGCGTTCCGCAAGCGGGGCATCGCGTTCTCGCTCGGCGACCGGTTCGCCGGCGTCAAGGAGACCGACTCCGGGGTCACCGTGGCCCTCGAGTCCGGCAAGACGTTCGAGGCCGAGCTGCTGCTCGTCGCCGTCGGGCGCGGCCCGCGCACCGCGGACCTCGGGTTCGAGGAGCAGGGCCTCACGCTCGACCGCGGCTTCGTGATCGTCGACGAGCGCCTGCACACGGGCGTCGGCAACATCTGGGCCGCGGGCGACATCGTCCCCGGCCTCCAGCTCGCCCACCGCGGCTTCGCGCAGGGCATCTTCCTCGCGGAGCAGATCGCGGGCCTCGACCCGACGCCGATCGTCGAGTCGTCCATCCCCCGGGTCACGTACTGCGAGCCAGAGGTCGCGTCCGTCGGCGTCACCGAGGCCGACGCCGCCGAGACGTGGGGGGCCGACCAGGTCGAGTCCCTCGAGTACAACCTCGCCGGCAACGGCAAGAGCAAGATCCTCGGGACGAGCGGCTTCGTCAAGCTCGTGCGCCGCAAGGACGGTCCCGTCGTCGGCGTGCACATGATCGGCGCCCGCGTCGGCGAGCTCGTCGGCGAGGGCCAGCTGATCGTGGGCTGGGAGGCGTACCCCGAGGACGTCGCCGCCCTGGTCCATGCCCACCCCACCCAGAACGAGGCACTCGGAGAGGCGCACCTGGCCCTGGCCGGCAAGCCTCTGCACGCCCACAACTGACCCCAACGATCGAAGGAGACCAGGCAGGTCATGTCTGAGAACGTGCAGATGCCGGCCCTCGGCGAGTCCGTCACCGAAGGCACCGTCACCCGTTGGCTCAAGTCGGTCGGCGACACCGTCGCCGTCGACGAGCCGCTGCTCGAGGTCTCGACCGACAAGGTCGACACCGAGATCCCGTCGCCCGTCGCGGGCACGCTCGAGCAGATCCTCGTCCAGGAGGACGAGACCGTCGAGGTCGGCGCGAACCTCGCCGTGATCGGCGACGGCTCGGGCGGTGGCGGCTCCGCGCCGGCCCCCGCCGAGGCCGAGACCGAGGCTCCGGCCCCGCAGGCCGCGCCGGAGCCGGAGCAGCCGGCCGCCCAGGAGGCGCCCGCCGCCCCCGCGCCCGCCGAGCAGCCCGCGCCGTCCGGCGACTCCGCCGGTGGCGGTGAGGAGATCAAGCTCCCGGCGCTCGGCGAGTCCGTCACCGAGGGCACCGTCACGCGGTGGCTCAAGTCGGTCGGCGACACCGTCGAGGTCGACGAGCCGCTGCTCGAGGTCTCGACCGACAAGGTCGACACCGAGGTCCCGTCGCCCGTCGCGGGCACCGTCCAGCAGATCCTCGTCCAGGAGGACGAGACGGTCGAGGTCGGCGCCGTGCTCGCGATCGTCGGCTCCGGTGCCGCCCCGGCCGCGGCCCCCGCCGCTCCGGCCGAGCAGCCCGCGCAGGAGGCGCCGAAGCAGGAGGCTCCGAAGCAGGAGGCTCCGAAGCAGGAGGAGGCGCCGACCGAGGCGCGCACCCCGGCGAGCGAGGCGGACGTCCCCGCGCCCGCCGCGCAGCCGGAGACGCCCGCCCCCGCGCCGAGCGCCCCCGCTCCGGCAGCCGAGAAGCCGGCCGCGCCGTCGGCTCCTGGCGCGACCCCGGCCCCGGCCGCCAAGGCCGGCGGCACGTACCTCACGCCGCTCGTGCGCAAGCTCGCCGCGGACAAGGGCGTCGACCTCTCGTCCCTCACGGGCACGGGCGTCGGCGGCCGCATCCGCAAGGAGGACGTGCTCGAGGCAGCCCGCAAGGCCGAGGAGGCCAAGGCGGCGCCCGCCGCTGCCGCACCGGCGGCTCCCGCGGCCGGTGGCGCCCCGAAGAAGGCGTCGGTCCCGGCGGTCTCCCCGCTGCGCGGCACGACCGAGAAGACGAGCCGCCTGCGCAAGCTGGTCGCGAGCCGCATGGTCGAGGCGCTGAGCACGCAGGCCCAGCTCACGACGGCGGTCGAGGTCGACGTCACGCGCGTCGCCGCCCTGCGCAACCGCGCCAAGGCGGACTTCAAGGCACGCGAGGGCGCGAACCTCACGTTCCTGCCGTTCTTCACGCTCGCCGCGGTCGAGGCGCTCAAGGCCTACCCGAAGATCAACGCGACCTTCGCCGAGGACGAGATCACCTACCACGGCCAGGAGAACGTGGGCATCGCGGTCGACACCGAGCGCGGCCTCGTGGTCCCCGTCATCAAGGACGCGGGCGACCTCAACCTCGCCGGCATCGCGCGCAAGATCGCCGACCTCGGCGCCCGCACGCGTGCCAACAAGGTCGGTCCGGACGAGCTCGCGGGCGCGACGTTCACGATCACGAACACCGGCTCGGGCGGCGCCGTCTTCGACACGCCGATCGTCCCGGTCGGTCAGGTCGCGATCCTCGGCACGGGCACGATCACGAAGCGCCCCGTCGTCGTGACGGACGTCGACGGGAACGACACGATCGGCATCCGCTCGACGTGCTTCATCTTCCTGTCCTACGACCACCGCTTGGTCGACGGTGCGGACGCCGCGCGCTTCCTCACCACCATCAAGAACCGCATCGAGGAGGGCGCGTTCGAGGCCGAGGTCGGCCTCTGACGGACCCGCTCCGCGGTACCCGCCGCGGACGGCGCCGGCCTGCTCCGGCGCGACGCTGACGAGGGCCCCGACCGCACGCCGGTCGGGGCCCTCGCTCGTCCCTCCGTCCCGGCCGCGGATCCGTCGCGCGGACCGTGCCGAGTCCGCCGCAGACCCGTAGCGTGTCCCCCATGGACATCGTCGTGGCGGGCTCGCACGGGCTCATCGGCACCGAGCTGCTCGAACGTCTGCGCGCGGACGGTCATCACGTGCGCCGCCTCGTGCGCCGCGCACCGCAGACCTCGGACGAGCACGAGTGGGACCCCGACTCCGGCCGGCTGGACCCGGGCGTGCTCGCGGGGGCGGACGCCGTCGTCAACCTCGCCGGAGCGGGCATCGGCGACCACCGCTGGACGACGGCGTACAAGCGGACGCTCGTCACGTCCCGCACGCGCACCACCGGGCTGCTCGCCCGCACGATCGCCGGCCTCGACTCGCCGCCGCCGGTCTGGCTCCAGGGCTCCGCCATCGGGTACTACGGCGACCGGGGCTCCCAGGTGCTCACGGAGACGTCCGCGTCGGGAGACGGCTTCCTCGCGCGGCTGGTCCGCGAGTGGGAGGCCGCGACCGCTCCCGCGGAGCAGGCGGGGGTCCGCGTCGTGCACGCCCGCACCGGCATCGTCCTCTCCCCCGACGGCGGCGCGCTCGGCCGGCTGCTGCCCCTCCTGCGGCTCGGCGTGGGCGGGCGCCTCGGCCCCGGGACGCAGTACTGGAGCTGGATCACGCTGCGCGACGAGGTCGCCGCGCTGCAGCACCTCCTCACCGCGCCCGTGCACGGCCCTGTCAACCTGTCCGCCCCGCACCCGGCAACCAACGCCGAGATCACCCGGGCGCTCGCGCGGGCGCTGCACCGTCCTGCCGTGCTCGCGGTGCCGTCGTTCGCCCTGCACGTCGCGCTCGGCGAGCTCGCGTCCGACATCCTCGGCTCCCAGCGCGCCCTCCCCGCCGTCCTCGAGGCGAGCGGGTTCACGTGGTCCGACCCCGTCCTGGAGGACGCCGCGCGCGAGGTCGTCGAGAGCCGCTGACCGGCGGTCCTCACAGCCGGGCCTCCCCGCGGAGGGCACCCGGCGCGCTCGACGACGGCTCGCCCTGCGGCACGGGCGAGGTCACCGCGCCTCGGCGACGCGCCACCCCGCGTCGGTCCACCGCAGCACCAGGACGACCGTGGTCCGCGGCGTGGCGGGCACCGCCACCTCGCCCGCGGCCGTGCGCTGGTGGTGGGCCGACACCGTGTAGTCCACGGCCACCGTCGCGACCTCGTCCCCGTGCCCCTCGTCGGCATCCGGCCGCCGGGGCTCGACGTGCCGGGCGTCGAAGACCTCGGCCCGTGCCCCGACCACGTCGACGCCGTCGAGCGCGGCGAGCAGCTCGGCGTCGCGGGCCTCCGCGGCCGAATCGGCGACCACCACCGCGGACAGCTCCCCCGCACCGTCCGCGAGCAGCTCGAGCCGCCGCGCCGTGAGGGTGCGCGCCGCACCGAGCGGGTCGGCCCGGTCGAGCGTGGGGTCGGTCGCCGGATCCGCGGCCGACGCCGTGCGGGTGGTCGCGGGACCGTCGTCGCGCACGGGCGAGGACCACGGCGTGCCGACCGCGAGCGCGACGACCACCGCCACGACGAGCACCGCGCCGCCGAGGAGGGCCGTCGTCGTGCGGCCGGACCACGGGAGTCGCCGCCGGTCCGGCCGGCGGGCGTGCGCACCGGCCCTCGCCCCGCGCCCGAGGCCGGACAGCGGCGCCCCGCGCCGCGGGCGCTCCGGGATCGCGCGCACCCCACGACGGCCGGGCGCCGCGGCCACGTCGTCGCGGGCCGCTCGCCGCCCCGGCACCGCCGGGCGGGGAGCTCGCCGACCCGCCAGGGCGCCGGCGACGAGCCGCGCGGGGTCCGGCATGACGATCGGCTGCGGCTCGACCGCGTCGTAGCAGCGCGCGGCGAACGTCCCGACGGCGGGACGGGCGGCCGGGTCGTCGCGGAGCGCGACGGCGAGCTCCGCGTGCAGCGCGGCGAGGGCCCGCGCCTCGTCGGGGGCGGGCGGCGCCGCGTGCGCGGGGTGGCTCGACGCGGGCGGAGGGACGAGACCGAGGACCGTGCGAGCGAGGTCGCGGACGTCGTCGGCGCTCGACGCCGTCGTGGGCGCCAGCGGCGGGCGCAGCACCGTCCGACCGTCCGGGGCGACGACGACCGACGTAGCGTCCAGGGCGCCGTGGCTGCGGCCCTCGCGGTGGAGCGCCGTCAGCGCCTGGGCGACCGGGACGAGGACCGTCACCGCCTCCCCCGCGCGGAGCGGCTCGCGCGCGGCGGCGAGCTCGTCGAGGCGCAGGCCGCCGACGTGGTCGACGAGGACGGCGAGCGACGAGCCGTCCCCCGCCACGACGCCGCGCACCGCCGCGAGGTGGTCGTGCTCCCCGCCGAGCCCGCGCAGGTGCTCGACGAGCGCGGCCCGCGCCCCCGGGTCCGCGGGCGCCGCGAGCAGCGCGACCTCGCACACCGTCCCGGCGGCGTCGCGGGCGACCACCCCGCCGACCGCGCCCGGCTCCCGGTGCAGCGACCACCCCGCCGCCGCGAGCGCCGGCCCGAGGTCGGCGACGGACGGCCCGGGCGGGCGCGGGCGGCGGGACGACGACGGCATGCCCCCATCCCACCGCACGACACGCCTGCGCGAGCCGTCGTCCACAGGACGAGTCTGCCCCCGGCCGGGTCCGGGCCGGGCACCCCGTCACACGTCGAGCAGGCGACCCTCCCGCGCGCTGCGGCGCGCGGCGTCGAGCACCTCGGCCGTGCGGACGGCGTCGCGCGGGTCGACCGGCACGGGGCCGTCGTCGAGCAGCCACGCGGCGACCGCGCGGTAGAAGTCCGCGTGCCCGCCGGGGGCCTGCGGCACGGGCTCGCGCTCGCGACCGCGCGTGACCCAGCCGAGGGTGCCTGCGGGCGCGGCGTCGTCGAACACCTCGAAGGGCGACGCGTCGTTCTCGAACGTCGTGACGACGTACGCACCGCCCGTGCCGAGCACGCGCGTGCGCGGGCCGGGTGCGCCGACGACGGACCCCGCCCAGAGGCGGCTCACGACGGCGTTCCCGTCGGCGTCCGGGGCGTGGTGGAGCACGAGGAACACGTCGTCCTCGGTGGGGGTCGTGTGCGAGCGGAGCTCGGCCCACACGCCGGTGACGGGACCGAAGAGCTGCGTGGCGGAGTCGACGAGGTGCGGCCCGAGGTCGAGGAGCAGGCCGCCCCCGACGAGGTCGTTCTCCTTCCAGCGCTGCTGCGGCACGGGACGCCAGCGCTCCCAGCGGCGCTCGAACGTGTGGACCCGGCCGAGGTCGCCGCGGTCGAGCACGGACCGCAGCGTGAGCTGCTCCGGGTCCCACCGGCGGTTCTGGAAGACGGTGAGCGGGGTCCCCGCCTCCTCGGCGGCGTCGACGACGGCGCGCGACGCCGTGGCGCCCAGGGCGAGCGGCTTGTCCACCACGACGGGGACGCCCGCGCGCACGAGCGCGGTCGCGTGGTCCGCGTGGAGCGCGGACGGGCTGGCCACGACCACGACGTCGTAGGCCGCGCGGTCGGCGAGGAGGGCCTCGACGTCGTCGTGCAGGTGCACGCCGGGCCAGTCCTCGGCGGCGGCGGCGCGTCGCTCCGGCGAGCGCACGACGACGGCCGTGACGGTGTGCCCCGCCTCCCGCACGAGACGTGCGTGGATGCCGCGGCCGGCCCCTCCGTACCCGACGATCCCGACCCTGAGCGTGCGTGCGGCGGTGTCCATGTCGACCAATCTAGCGGCGTCGTGGCCGGACGCCCGGGGGTGCACGGGGCACGTCGGGCGCGGGCCGGAGCACTCCGGGCGACCTGGCAGAATGTGCGCGTTGGTCCGATATGGAGCGCTGCGTACCGTCTCGCGGGGGTCGGGCCGAGATTCGGTTTCGGGAAGGTCGTCCCTTGAGCACCACGAGCCGCCAGGTCCCTCGTCGGAGCGTCCTGCGCTACGTCCTCATCGCCCTGGCGATCGCGATCGTCGTCGCGAACGTCATCAACCAGCGGTCCGTCGCGGCGGACACCGACCCGGAGCCGGTCGCCGGGAGCGCGCTCGAGGCCCTCGCGGGCCTCGAGGTCAAGGGCCCCGGGCCGGACACCGGCTACGAGCGCGCGCTGTTCGGCCCGGCGTGGGCCGACGTCGACGGCAACGGGTGCGACACCCGCAACGACATCCTCGCGCGCGACCTCACGGACCTGACCTTCTCGACGCGCGGCGACGTCTGCGAGGTCCGCACCGGGACCTTCGACGACCCGTACACGGGCGAGACGATCGACTTCCGCCGCGGCAACGCGACGAGCGCGGCGGTCCAGATCGACCACGTCGTGCCGCTGCTCGACGCGTGGCGCAAGGGCGCTCGCGCCTGGGACGACGAGACGCGTCGGCAGTTCGCGAACGACCCCCTCAACCTGCTCGCGTCCGACGGCCCGGCGAACCAGTCGAAGGGCGCGCGCGACGCGTCGGCGTGGCTGCCCCCGAACCACGCGTTCCGGTGCCCGTACGTCGCCCGGCAGATCGCCGTGAAGGCGGCCTACGAGCTCTCGGTCACGCCGTCGGAGTCGGAGGCGATGGCGCGCGTGCTGGCGGACTGCCCCGCCGAGCCGCTCCCGGCGGGCTGAGCCGGCTCCCCCGGTCCGCGGTCCAGACGCCCGAGGGCGCTCGGCCACCAGGCGCGACGGCCGACGTCGTGCACGAGAGCAGGCACGAGGAGCGACCGCACCACGAGGGTGTCGACGAGGACGCCGAACGCGACGATGAACGCGAGCTGGGCGAGGAAGAGCAGCGGGATGATCCCGAGCGCGGCGAACGTGGCCGCGAGCACGACGCCCGCGGACGTGATGACCGACCCCGTGACCGCGAGGCCGCGCAGCACGCCGCGCCGCGTCCCGACGCGCAGGCTCTCCTCGCGCACCCGCGTCATGAGGAAGATCGAGTAGTCCACGCCCAGCGCGACGAGGAAGCAGAACGCGTAGAGCGGGACGGCCGGGTCCGCGCCGGGGAAGTCGAGCACGTGGTTGAAGACGATCGCGGCGACGCCGAGCGCGGCCCCGAACGACAGCACGTTCGCGAGCATGAGCAGCACGGGCGCAAGCACGGACCGCAGCAGCAGGATGAGGATCAGCAGGATCACGACCAGCACGACGGGCACGATGACCCGCAGGTCGCGCTGCCCCGCGAGCTGGGTGTCCAGGCGCTCGGCCGCGGCACCGCCGACGACGGCCTCGGGCGAGACCTCGTGCACGGCCTCGCGCAGCACCGAGACCGTCTCCACGGCCTCCTGGCTGTCGGACGGCGCCTCGGTCGTGACGTCGACGCGCACCTGCCCGTCGACGACGAGCGGGTCACCCTGCGCGGGCGCCCCGGGAACGACGGCGGGCTGGTCGGTGACGGGCGTCGCCGCGGCGACGCCGTCCGTGCCCTCGGCCGCCGTGACGACCGCGTCGAGGTCCGCCTCGGGCGCGATGACGGTCGCCGGCTGCGCGGACACGCCCTCGAAGTGCGCGGTGAGCGCCTCCTCGCCCGCGACGGAGTCGACGTCCGCGAGGAAGACCTCCGAGTCGCCGGTCCCCTCGGCGTCGAGCGTCGGCACGAACGCCGCGCACGCGGCCAGGACGAGCGCCGTGACGATCCACACGCGCCGGTCGTGGCGGCCGACGAAGCTCGCGACGCGCGACCACACGCCGTGCCCCTCGATGCTCACGCTGTTCTCGCCCTCGGGCGACGCCTGGGCGACGGCGGCCTCGTGGGCCGCGTGGTCGGCGTCGTACCGCGGCATGCGCGGCCAGAACAGGGCGCGCGACCGCTGCCCCGCGACGAGCAGGAGTGCCGGCAGGAGCGTGAGCGCGGCGACGAACGCCGCGGCGATGCCGATCGCCGCGACGGGGCCGAGGCTGCGGTTGGACGACAGGTCGGACAGGAGCAGGCAGAGCAGACCCGCGATGACGGTGCCGGCGCTCGCCGCGATCGGCTCGACCGAGGCCCGCACGGCACGACGCAGCGCCGTCGCCGTCGACCGGACGAGGCGCAGCTCTTCGCGGTAGCGGGCCACCACGAGCAACGAGTAGTCGACCGCGGCTCCGACGACGAGGATCGAGAGGATGCCCTGGGACTGCCCGTTGAGCGTCAGGACGTCCGCCGCCGCGAGCTCGTAGACGACGAGACCGGCGAGCGTCAGCGCGAGCACGGCCGTGAGGATGACGATGAACGGCAGGATCGGCGAGCGGTAGACGACCGCGAGGATGACGAGCACCGCACCGAGCGCGACGAGCAGCAGCACGGTGTCGATCCCGCCGAAGGCCGTGACGAGGTCGGCGACGAACCCGGCGGGGCCGGTGACCCACACGTCGAGCGACGTGCCGGCGAGGCCGCCGTCGGCCGCGTCCGCGGCGGCGAGGTCGCGCAGCGCGCCGACGGCGAGCTCGCTCACGCTGCTCTCGTCCGCCCCGATGCGGTCGGACGCGACGGACGCGTCGAGCGAGACGACGACGAGCGCGGCCTCCCCGTCCTCGGACGGCACGAGGACCGGGTCGGCGATCGAGACGTCGCCCACGGTCGCGGGCTCGTCGCCCGAGGTCCCCTCGAGCGGCGCGGCGGGGACGGCTTGCGCGTAGGCGTCGAGCGCCGTGAGGTCGTCGGGAGTGAGCGCGCTCCCATCGCCAGTCGTCGCGACGACGAGCGCGGGCAGCGTCTCGGAGTCGGTGAACTCCTGCGCGACCTCGGCGGCGCGCGTCGACTCGGCGCTCGCCGGCAGGAACGCCGCGGCGTCGTTGGTCTGCACGCTGCTCAGACGACCCTGCGCCTGACCACCCAGTGCGCCGATGGCCATCCAGAGACCGATGACTGCGACAATGACCAGTCCGCGGAGGAACCCGCCCGTCCGATTGCTCAGCATGCTGAGGAATGGTGCCATGGTGGAGGGAGGAATGCACGTTGGAGCTTGCACCGAGGGACCGCACCGGGCCGCACGTCGACCCGGACGTCGGCGACCCCACCCCCGGCGACCCCCAGGAGTGGGCCACCGGCCGGCTGCTCTTCGCCGTCGCGCGCCGGATCGAACGGGAGTGGAACGCCCACCTCGGGCAGTGGGACCTCAATCACGCCGGCTTCCCCGTGCTCGTGCGCCTGCTGTGCGGGCCTCGGTCGCAGCGCGTCCGCGCGGACGAGGCGGGCGTCACCGAGCAGACCATGAGCCGGATCGTGGCGCGGCTCGAGCGGGCCGGCTACGTGACGCGCACCGACGACCCGGCCGACCGCCGCCGTCGGGCCGTGGCCATCACCGACGCCGGGCGCGCGGCCGGGCTCGCGGCGGCGCGCCGCCGCCCCGCGGAGGACCTCGCGACCCGCGGCCTCGACGACGAGCAGATCGCCGCCATGCGCGCGGCGCTCCTCACCCTCCTCGAGACCCTCCCCCGCACACCGGGCGACGAGCGTTAGCCTGACCCGATGGACCTGCTCGCGCTGCCGGGGATCACGGACTACCACGAGGCCTGGGACCTCCAGCGCGCGGTGCACGACGACGTCGTCGCGGGCACCCGGCCGGACACCCTCATCCTCGTCGAGCACCCCGACGTCTACACGGCCGGGCGGCGCACGAACCGCTCCGACCGGCCCGACGACGGCACCCCCGTCGTGGACGTCGACCGCGGCGGGAAGATCACCTGGCACGGCCCCGGCCAGCAGGTCGTCTACCCGATCGTCCGGCTCGCCGAGCCGGTGGACGTCGTCGCGTACGTCCGGGCGCTCGAGGAGGCCGTCATGGCGGTCTGCAGCCGCCTCGGGCTCGCGACGATGCGCGTCGAGGGCCGCAGCGGGGTCTGGGTCGCGGCCGACGAGACGCGCCGCGAGCGCAAGGTCTGCGCGATCGGAGTGCGGGTCGCGCGCGGCGTGACGATGCACGGCCTCGCGCTGAACTGCGTGCCCGACCTGTCGAGGTTCGAGCGGATCGTCCCGTGCGGCATCGAGGACGCCGACGTGACGTCGCTCACGGCCGAGCTCGGCCGCGAGGTCACGCTCGCCGAGGTCTCGCCGCTCCTCGTCGACGCGCTCGGGACGGCGCTCGGCCCGCTGCTCGCGGCCGACGCTCCGGACGCCCCGCCGGCCGCGCTCGCGGGATAGGCTGGAGGCTCCAGGGAATCCTCGCGCGCCGGAGTACGGGTGGGTCGGCGCGCGGCTGGACGACCCCGAGGACCTGGACCGCATGACCACCACCCCCGCGCGCGCGACGTGCGCCCCGGCGCCGGGGTGGTTGGG
>ERZ1464638.53-NODE-53-length-13241-cov-12.233809_pt1 | contig 13241 bp, 10 predicted proteins | sample MGYA00563985_ERZ1464638 | MGnify/ENA primary metagenome ERZ1464638 (study PRJEB39283, sample SAMN07833650) | human skin metagenome | isolation source: Scalp | host: Homo sapiens | place: India: Bengaluru | collected 2015-07-03 ...
TAATCGCCGCCCAGGCGTAGCGCACCGCGGCACCGCCGGGGCCCCCCCCCCGGCGGCCCGGGCCCTCTCCCGTGCTCCCCCTCGCGGGGGCTGCGCCGTCTCAGGCGTTGGGGCGCTTGCCGTGGTTCGCGGCGTTGCCCTTGCGGCTGCGACGCTTGCGTCCGCGCTTGCTCATGGTGTTCTCCTGACGGTCGGGGAGTGCTGCCGGTCTCGGCGGTTCTCGACGGGTGTCGACGTGGAACGACCGGTCTCGGCGTGTCCAGTCCGTCTCCCATGGTCCCACACGCGACCCCTTGTCACGGTCGAGCACGCGATATATCGTGTCTGGCGGAACGAGATATATCGCGAGTGCCTGCCCGGCCGTCCTGGTCGACCCGGCGCGCGCGGCGACCAGGACGGAGCGCGGGATGACGCAGGGGCTCTGGACCCTCACCGGTCCGCAGGCCATCGACCTCGCGCTCGTGCGCCGGCTCGACGCGACGATGATCGGCGGGCGCATCGACGTCGTCGCGCACGAGGACCCGGCACGGACCGACGCGCGCGTCGAGGTGCACTCGGTGAGCGGGCGCGCGCTCGAGGTGCGGCTCGACGGGGCGACGCTCCGGGTGGGCTACGGCCCGTTCGAGGCGGGCTGGAAGGGCTTCCTCGAGCGCTTCCGCACGTACACCGGCAAGGACGCCGCGGAGGTCCACGTCGCCGTCCCGGCGGGCGCGCAGGTCGAGGTCGCGACCGTGCAGGGCGAGGCGCTCGTCGCGGGCGCCCGCGAGGGCGTGCGGCTCGCGACCGTGTCCGGCGCCGTCATGACGAGCCGGACCCGCGGCCCGCTGCGCGTCGACACCGTCTCCGGCGAGGTCGCCGCGAGCGAGCACGACGGCCCGGTCCGGATGGAGTCCGTCTCCGGCGGCCTCACCGCGACGGGTGCCCTGCGCTCGCTGCGGCTCGACTCGGTCTCCGGCTCCGTGACCGTGGACACGCGCACGACGCCGGACGAGATCACGGTGAGCGCCGTCTCCGCCGACGTGCTCGTGCGCCTGCCCGACCCGGACGCGATGGACTACGCCGTGCGCTGCCTCAGCGGCCGGCTCGTCGTCGACGGCGAGGAGCAGCGCGGGTCCGCGCGCCCCTTCCACCGCGCGGCGCGGCTCGGCGCGGGCGCGCCCGTCCGCGTCTCGGCCGTCTCGGGCGACGTCACGGTCCTGCGGGGGACGGCCGGGACGTCGTCCGCCCCGGTCGATGCGCCCCCGGTGCAGGACGCGGCCCCGGACGCCCCGGCGTGGGGCAGCCCCGGTGCGCCCGCCGGGCGACCGGCCTCCACGAGCGGCCCGGTGGACCGCTGATGGCCACCGTCTTCGCCCACGGCCAGCTCCGGCTCTACCTGCTCGCGCTCCTCGCGTCCGGCCCCAAGCACGGGTACGAGCTCATCACCGAGCTCTCCGAGCGGTTCGGGGGCACGTACCGCCCGAGCGCCGGGACGATCTACCCGCGCCTCGCGCGGCTCGAGGACGAGGGCCTGGTCCACCGCAGCGCCGACGGGCGCAAGACGACGTACGAGCTGACCCCCGCGGGGCGCGCCGAGATCGAGGCGCGGCGCGCGGACGTCGCGGCGCTCGAGCACGGCATCGCCGAGACGGTGCGCCAGCGCGCCGAGGCGCTGCGCGCCGACGTGCAGGGCTCCCTGCGGGGGCTGCGCGCCGAGCTCGCCGCCGCCGCCCAGACGGCGCGCGCCCGCCCGCGCGACGGCGAGCACGACACCCGCCGTCGCGAGTCGACCGCGCGCCGAGCCGAGGCGGAGGCCGTGCTGCAGCGCTTCCGCGACGAGCTCCGCGCGGACCTGCGCCGGGCGGACGCGACCGGCGGGGTGCCCGAGCTGACGGTCGACACGCTGCGCACCGTGCTCGACAGCGCGCGCCGGGCCGTGCGGTCCACCCTGCCCTGACGTCCCGAGACCACCGACCACGCACCAGAGAACCGAACGAGGAGAAGCGCATGAGCACCGAGTCCTGGGTCATCAACGCCCCCCGGAGCGTCGACGTCGCGGACGTCCGGCGCGTCGTCGTCCAGCTCACGGACGGGTCGGTCGACGTCGTCGCCGACCCCGGCCGCGAGAGCGGGGCGCACCTCGACGTGAGCGAGGTGTCCGAGCGCCCGCTGCAGGTGAGCGTGCACGACGGCGAGCTGCGCGTCGGGTACGACTTCGCCGGCATCGAGGGCCTCGTCGACCGCGCGAGGGGCCTGCGCGACAAGGACCGCGCCGTCGTGCGGGTCACCGTGCCCGCGAGCGTCCCGCTCAAGGTGACGACCGCGCGCGCCGCGGCGACCGTCGTCGGGACGCGGGCGGACGTGTCCGTCACGACCGGGACCGGCGCCGTCCGCGTCCAGGGCGTCTCGGGCACGGCGTCGGTCCGCACGGCCACCGGCTCCGTCGACGTCGGCGAGCACGTCGGCGACGTCCACGTGACCACCGCGTCCGGCACCGTCACGCTCGGCGGCACGCTCGGGCGCGTGTCGGTCAGCACCGTGACGAGCGGCGTCGAGGTCGTCGCGCGCGAGAGCACCCCGCTCGTCGACGCGCGCACGGTCTCGGGCGACGTGGCCGTGCGCCTCGGCGCCGGCTCGGCCGTGAACCTCAAGGCCCGCAGCGTCACCGGCAAGGCCGTGCTCGACGGCGTGCGGCTCGACTCCAGCGCGCAGCGCACGACGTCCGTCGACCACGTCGACCAGCACGGCGCGGGCGGCGCCTACGTGTCGGCGAGCACCGTCTCGGGCGACCTCACGGTCTCGCGCGGCTGAGCGGTACCGCCCCGACGGCGAGGGGGAGGCGTGGTCCGCGACCACGCCTCCCCCTCGCTCGTGCGTCCCTGCGCGGGCTCAGACGGTGTCGTCGGGCAGCCCGAGCCACGCGTGCCAGCCGGTGTGCAGCACGAGCCACGCCATGAGCCCGTAGCCCGCCTGGCCGGGGAAGCCGTTCCCGCTCTGCGCGAGGTCGGCGAGCCACTGCTCGTGCGTGACGAGCGGGCTGAACGTGTCGACGTAGGGGACGCGGCGCCGGTTCGCGACGTCCGAGAACGCGTGGGACAGCTCCGCGAGGCGCTCCGCGTCCTGCGCGTGGCCCGGCGGCGGCCCGACGACGAACGTCGGCAGGCGGTGGGACTCCGCGACGTCGAGCACGTTCGCGAGGTTGAGGCGCGAGCGCGCGACCGACAGCCCCGCGTCGAGGTCGTGGCGGCCGAGGCCGATGACGAGGCGGTTGTCGACGTCCGGCTCGGGGGAGAACCGGCGCGCGGTCTCCGCCTCCCAGCGCTGGCTGAGCGCCGTCGTCGTCTCGCCGGGGATGGCGAGAGGGAACACGTACGCCGGCTGGGGGAAGCGTGTGCGCGCGACGACGCGCCCCGCCCACCCCAGGGCCTTCGCGTCGCCGACGCCGGCGCTCAGCTCGTCGCCGACGACGCAGATCCGTACCTCACGACTCACCGCGTCTTCCACGAGCGCCATTCTCCCCGACGCGGGCCGCGCGGGGCGATCCGAGCCGGTGCGGACGGCGTGTCGACCCGCGCGGGGGTCGCCGCGGCGCCCGGACGCGTCAGGCCAGCGTCGCTCCCCAGGTCACCTCGTGGGACGCGCCGGGCTCGAGCCGGACGAGGCGCTCGCCCGTGCGGAACGCGTCCGCGACGCAGCTCATCGGCTCGGCGGCGACGCCGGTGCGGCGGAACGCGACGTCGCCGACGTGGTCGCCCGTGCAGACCTGCCACGTGTCCATCGAGCCGTCCATCCACACGGCGGCCGTGCGGCCGTCGGGCGCGGTGAGGCGGATCCAGGACAGCCCGTCCTCGTCGCGCAGCACGTCGACGTACGCGTCGTCGAGGTCGACGCCCGCGAGCAGGCGCGGCTCGCGCAGGTCGAAGGTGCCGGTGGCGGGCTCGGTGCCGGTCGGCAGGAGCCGCTCGTCGGTCGTGACGCGGGTCGCCGCGTCCAGGCGCAGCGTGCACGCGTCGAGGTCCGCGCCGCCGGCCGAGAGCCACGGGTGGAAGCCGACGCCGTACGGGGCGGTCGCCGTGCCGACGTTCGTCGTGCGGACGTGGACGCGCAGCCCCGCGTCGTCGAGCGAGTACGTCACGCGGGCGACGAGGTCGAACGGGTAGCCCGGCGACGGCGGCAGGTGCAGCTCGAGCGTCGCGCGCGCGGCCTCGTGCTCGACGACCGTCCAGCGCTGCCAGCACGCGAGGCCGTGCAGCGCGGTCCCGCGGTCCGGCTCCGAGATCGGGACCTGGTACGTCGTGCCGTCGACCGTGTACTGCCCGTCGCGCAGCCGGTTGGGCCAGGGGAGCAGGACGGCGCCGTTGAACGCGGGCGACACCTCGTCCTCGCCGAAGGGCGTGAAGACCGGCCGGCCCCCCACCGCGTACTCGCGGACGGCCGCTCCGACCTCGGTGATCGTCGCTGCGTGGTCGCCGTGGGCGATGCGGACCTGGGCTCCTGAGGGGGCATGGGTGTTCACGCTCACATACGGTACTCGGCGTGCGCGGGTGCGCGATGCGCCCACGCCCGTCAGACTCGGTGCCCGGGTGTGTCTTCCGGCGCACCCGACGCAGCACGAGGAGGAACGATGGAACGACAGGTGCTCGGGCGGACGGGACGGCTCGTCTCGGTCGTCGGACTGGGAACCTGGCAGCTCGGCGCCGACTGGGGCGACGTGAGCGAGGACGACGCGCGCGCCGTCCTCGACGCCTCCGCGCAGGCCGGCGTGACGTTCTTCGACACCGCGGACGTCTACGGCGACGGGCGCAGCGAGCAGATCATCGGCTCCTACCTCGCCGACAACCCCGGCCACGGGATCACGGTCGCCACGAAGATGGGCCGCCGGGAGCCGCAGGACGCCGACAACTACACGCTCGCCAAGTTCCGCGAGTGGGTCGACCGCTCGCGCCGCAACCTGCGGACCGACCGGCTGGACCTCGTGCAGCTGCACTGCCCGCCGACCGCCGTCTACTCGCGCGACGAGGTCTACGACGGCCTCGACACGCTCGTCGCCGAGGGTGCGATCGCGAGCTACGGCGTGAGCGTCGAGACCGTGGACGAGGCCCTCACGGCCATCGCGCGCCCCCACGTCGCCACGGTGCAGATCATCCTCAACGCGTTCCGGCTCAAGCCGCTCGACGCGGTGCTGCCCGCGGCGTCCGACGCCGGCGTCGGCGTCATCGCGCGCGTCCCGCTCGCGTCCGGGCTGCTGTCCGGGAAGTACACGAAGGACACGACGTTCGCCGCGGACGACCACCGCACGTACAACCGCGACGGCAGCGCGTTCGACGTCGGCGAGACGTTCTCGGGCGTCGACTTCGAGACCGGCGTCCAGGCGGCGGCCGAGTTCACCACGCTCGTGCACGACGTCGTCGGGCAGGACCTCACCCCGGCCCAGGTGGCCATCGCGTGGGTCTGGCAGCAGCCGGGCGTGTCGACCGTCATCCCCGGCGCGCGCAACGTCGAGCAGGCGCGGTCGAACGCCGCCGCGGGCGACGCGGACGTCCTCGGCCCGCTCTTCACGTCGGGCGTGCGCGAGATCTACGACCGCTACCTGCGCGAGAAGATCCACGACCGCTGGTAGGTCGGCAGGACCGGCCCCCGGTCCGACGGCGACGGCGCACCGACGACGAAGGCCCCCTCCGGGCGGAGGGGGCCTTCGTCGTGCGCGGGTCGTGCGGGCCGGTCAGCGGGCGAACGCCTGCTCCAGCAGCACGGCCTGCTGCGCCTGGTGCTTCTTCGCCGTGCCGGCGGCCGTGGAGGCCGACGCCGGGCGGGAGACGACGCTCACGCGCGGCAGGTCCTCGGGCAGGTTGATGTGCACGAACGACCAGGCACCCTGGTTCTCGGGCTCGTCCTGGACCCAGACGACCTCGGCGCCCGGGTACTTCGCGAGCTCGGCCCGGATGCCGTCGACGTCGAGCGGGTACAGCTGCTCGAGGCGGACCAGCGCCACGCCCTCGTCGCCGCGCTTGGTGCGCTCGGCGAGCAGGTCGTAGTAGACGCGGCCCGTGCACAGGAGCACGCGGTCGACCTTCGCCGGGTCGGCCGACGCGTCCGGGATCACCGGGCGGAACGTGCCGGTCGTGAAGTCCTCGACGCTCGACGCGGCCGCCTTGAGGCGCAGCAGCTGCTTCGGCGTGAAGACGATGAGCGGACGACGCGGGCGGGCGTACGCCTGCCGGCGGAGCAGGTGGAAGTACGACGCCGGCGTGGAGGGCTGCGCGACCGTCATGTTGTCCTCGGCCGCGAGCTGGAGGAAGCGCTCGATGCGCGCGGACGAGTGGTCCGGCCCCTGGCCCTCGTAGCCGTGGGGGAGGAGCATGACGACCGAGGAGTACTGGCCCCACTTCTGCTCGGCCGACGAGATGAACTCGTCGATCACCGTCTGGGCGCCGTTGACGAAGTCGCCGAACTGCGCCTCCCACAGCACGAGCGCGTCGGGGCGCTCGACCGAGTAGCCGTACTCGAACCCGAGCGCGGCGTACTCCGAGAGCGACGAGTCGTAGACCCAGAACTTCGCCTGGTCCGCCGACAGGTACAGCAGCGGCGTCCACTCGGCGCCCGTCTCGCGGTCGTGCAGGACGGCGTGACGCTGCACGAACGTGCCACGGCGCGAGTCCTGGCCGGCGAGGCGCACCGGGGTGCCCTCGACGAGGAGCGAGCCGAACGCGGCGAGCTCGCCGAAGCCCCAGTCGATGTTGCCCTCGACGGACATCTGCCGGCGCTTCTCGAGGAGCTGCGCGAGCTTCGGGTGGACGGTGAAGCCCTCCGGCGGCGCGACGTGCACCTGGCCGACGCGCTCGAGGACCGAGCGGTCGATCGCCGTCTTCCAGCCGACCATGGTGCCGGCGTCCTCGAGCTGGGACTCCGGGCGCTCGAGACCGGCGACCGGCTCGCGGTCCGCGGCGGGCGTGAAGCCGCCCTCCTTGGTCTCGGTGAAGACGCGCTCGAGCTGGGCCTGGTAGTCCTGGAGGACGTGCTCGGCCTCCTCGAGCGTGATGTCCCCGCGCGCGACGAGGTTCTCGGTGTACAGCTTGCGCACCGAGCGCTTCGCCTCGATGAGGTTGTACATGAGCGGCTGCGTCATCGAGGGGTCGTCGCCCTCGTTGTGACCGCGGCGGCGGTAGCAGATCATGTCGATGATCACGTCGCGGTCGAACTGCTCGCGGAACGCGAAGGCGAGCTCGGCGACGCGCACGCACGCCTCGGGGTCGTCGCCGTTCACGTGGAAGATCGGGACCTGGTAGCCCTTGGCGACGTCGGTCGCGTACGTCGTCGAGCGCGACGACGACGGGCCCGTGGTGAAGCCGACCTGGTTGTTGATGATGACGTGCACGGTGCCGCCGGTGCGGTAGCCGCGCAGCTGCGCGAGGTTGAGCACCTCGGGCACGACGCCCTGGCCCGCGAAGGCCGCGTCGCCGTGGATGAGGATCGGCAGCACGGAGAAGCCGTCGCCGCCCAGGTCGATGCGGTCCTGCTTGGCGCGCACGATGCCCTCGAGCACCGGGTCGACCGCCTCGAGGTGCGAGGGGTTCGCCGCGAGGTAGACCTTGGTCGTCGCGCCGGTCTCGGCCGTGAAGACGCCCTCGGTGCCGAGGTGGTACTTCACGTCGCCCGAGCCCTGGACGCTCTTCGGGTCGAGGTTGCCCTCGAACTCCGCGAAGATCTGCGCGTAGCTCTTGCCCGCGATGTTGGCGAGCACGTTGAGCCGCCCGCGGTGCGCCATGCCGATGCCGACCTCGTCGAGGCCGTTCTCGGCGGCCTTCGACAGGATCGCGTCGAGCAGCGGGATGAGCGCCTCGCCGCCCTCGAGCGAGAAGCGCTTCTGCCCGACGAACTTCGTCTGCAGGAACGTCTCGAACGCCTCGGCGGAGTTGAGGCGGCGCAGGATGCGGAGCTGGTCCTCGCGCGGCGTGCGCGCGTACCCGGACTCGAGGCGCTCCTGGAGCCACTTGCGCTGCGTGCGGTCGGCGAGGTGCATGTACTCCACGCCGACGGTGCGGCAGTAGGAGTCGCGCAGCAGGCCGAGGATGTCGCGCAGCGTCGACTTGGTGCGGCCGCCGAACCCGCCCGTGGGGAACGTGCGGTCGAGGTCCCACAGCGTCATGCCGTGGTTCTGGATGTCGAGGTCGCCGTGCTTGCGCTGGCGGTACGCGAGCGGGTCGGTGTCGGCCATGAGGTGGCCGCGCGAGCGGTAGGAGTGCACCAGCTCGGCGATCTTGGCGGGCTTGGCCGCCTCGATCTCGGCGTCCGTCGTGTTGTCGCGGACCCAGCGCACCGGCTCGTAGGGGATGCGCAGCGCGGCGAACACGCGGTCGTAGAAGCCGTCCTCGCCGAGGAGCTTCTGCGACAGGATGCGCAGGAACTCGCCCGACTGCGCGCCCTGGATGATGCGGTGGTCGTAGGTCGACGTGATCGTCAGGACCTTCGAGATGCCCAGGCGGGCGAGCCGCTCGGTCGAGGCGCCCGCGAACTCCGCGGGGTAGTCCATCGCGCCGACGCCGATGATCGTGCCCTGGCCCTGCATGAGGCGGGGCACGGAGTGCACGGTGCCGATGCCGCCCGGGTTGGTGAGCGAGATCGTGGTGCCCGCGAAGTCGTCGACGCCGAGCTTGCCGCCGCGCGCACGGCGCACGAGGTCCTCGTAGGCCGCCCAGAACTGGGCGAAGTCCATCGTCTCGGCCTTCTTGATGCTCGGCACGAGGAGCTGGCGCGAGCCGTCGGGCTTCGCCAGGTCGATCGCGAGCCCGAAGTTCACGTGCGCGGGCTGGTTGATCGCGGGCTTGCCCTCGATCTGCGTGTAGCTCGCGTTCATCACCGGCATGTCGGCCAGCGCCTCGACGAGCGCGAAGCCGATGAGGTGCGTGAACGAGATCTTGCCGCCGCGACCGCGCGCGAGGTGGTTGTTGATGACGATGCGGTTGTCGACCATGAGCTTGGCCGGCACCGCGCGCACCGACGTCGCCGTCGGCACCTGGATGCTGGCCTCCATGTTCGTCACGACGCGCGCGGCCGGGCCGCGGAGCTTCTGCACGTCGTCCGTGGCCTGGTCCTCGGGCGCGGGGGCGCCGGCGACCTTGCGCGCGGGCACCTGGGCGTACGGCGCCGTCGCGGGCTGGGCGGTCGCGACGGGGCGCGACGCGTGCACGGCCTCGACCGCGGCGTTGACCGCCGGGTCGGCCGGGAGCTTCGGCGGCTTGACGCGCTGCGCGGCCTCGGCGGCGGCCGAGCCGTCCGTCACGGCGGTCGGCGCCGCGGGTGCCGGCGCGGTGGGCGCCGCCGGAGCGGGCGAGCCGTTCGCCGCGGCCGGGCGGGACCCGTTCGCGGGTGCCGCGGCCGGGACGGACCCGTTCGAGGGCGCCGCCGGGGCGTCGCTCGTGGTGTCGGCGTCCGAGCGCTCCGCAGGGCGGTAGTCCTCGAAGAAGTCCCACCACGCGGGGTCTACCGCGTTCTTGTCCTGGAGGTACTGCTCGTACAGCTCGTCGACGAGCCACTCGTTCGCTCCGAACACGGAGCTTGCGTCGCTGATCGCCTCTGACTCAGCCTTCGGGGACACGCGAGGATCGCCCACTTTCACACACAGGTCGCTGTCGGTCACAGCCCGCGACCGTGGCACGACGGCGCACCGCTGCTGCGGCGCCCCGACGTCGGCACGGGCTCGTCCGGGTTCCGGACCACTCCAGCCTAGGCCCTCGTCGTCGGCCTCGGGCGTTGGGCCGAGCGTTCCGGCGCGGCCTGTTCGCGGGTTCTTCACGCCGTGTCTGGGCCAGGCAAACGTGACCCCACGCGCACCTCGTCGGAGGGCAAGATCGCGGAATTCCACGCCATCCCGAGGTATCTCCGCGGGGCGATGTGACGCATCTCACGCCGGAGCGCGGGCGGGTGCGCGCGCTGTCAGGACGGAGTCACCGCACGTCGGGGTGCGCCGTGTACGACGCGTCCCCGTCCTCGGGCGGGAACGGCGCGGAGCCCGCGTGCGCGGGCAGCGTGACGCGCATCGTCGCCCCCCGGCGCGAGTCCGCGACCTCGATCCGGCCGCCGTGCAGGTCCACCGCCCAGCGCACGATCGCGAGCCCGATCCCCGTGCCGCCCGTCGAGCCGCCCGTCGTCGTGTGCGCGCCCGTCGCGCTGGCCCGGGCGAACCGCTCGAAGATCCGCTCGCGGTCCTCCTTGGCGATCCCCGGGCCCTCGTCGACGACCTCCAGCACGACGTCGTCGTCCACCGGGTACGCCTCGAGCCGGATCTCCCCGCCCTGCGGCGAGTGCCGGATCGCGTTCTGCAGGAGGTTGGTCACGACCTGGTGCAGCCGCTCGCGGTCCGCCTCGAGCACGAGGTCCGGGGGCGTGACGTCGACGACGTAGCGCAGCTGCTTGCCCGCCTCGACCATCGACACGGCCTCGGCGTTCTCCTCGAGGAAGTCGCCGACGTCGATCTGGGTGATGTTGAGCGCCGCCGCCCCCGCCTCGATGCGCGACAGGTCCAGGAGGTACGCGACGAGCCGCGTGAGGCGCTCGGTCTGCGCGAGCGACATCTCCATCGTCGCGGGCGTCGGGGGCGTCACCCCGTCCACGACGTTCTCGAGCTGGGCCTGGAGAGCCGCGATCGGGGTGCGCAGCTCGTGCGAGACGTTCGCGATGAGCTCGCGGCGCACCTGGTCGCTCGTCGCGAGGTCCTCCGCCATGACGTTGAACGCCACCGCGAGCTGGCCCACCTCGTCGCGGCTCGTGGCGCGCACGCGCCGCGTGTAGTCGCCGTCGGCCATCGCCCGGGCGGCGGCGGTCATCTCGCGCAGGGGGGACGTCATACCGCGCGCGAGGAGCTGCGTGAGCAGCAGCGACAGCACGATCGCGAGCGGGAACGTGCGTGACGGCCCGAGCTGGTTCTGCAGCCCGATCCACGTGATGAGGACGGCGAGCGTCACCGTCGCGGCGACCAGCACGCCGAGCTTGATCTTCAGCGAGCGGAACGAGTCGAGCGGCCGGACGTCCGGGAGGTGCGGCCGGATCGTGTGGGCCCGGTGCGGTCCCGGCCGCGCCGGGCCGGGGGCCTGCGCCTGCCCCGGGTCCGTGCCGCCGGCGGGGTCGGCGGGGGAGGAGGTCATCCGGCGGGCGGCTCGAACGCGTAGCCGACGCCGTGGACCGTGCGGATGAGGTCCGCACCGAGCTTGCGGCGCAGCGCCTTGATGTGGGAGTCGACGGTGCGCGTCCCGCTGGCGTCGGCCCAGTCCCACACCTCGGCGAGCAGGCGCTCGCGCGTGAGGACCGTCTTCGGCGAGCTCGCGAGCATGACGAGCAGCTCGAACTCGGTGGGCGTGAGGTGGACCTCCTCGCCCGCGCGGTAGACGCGGCGCTGGGCCTTGTCGATCGTCACGTCGCCCACCGTCATGGGCGGGTCGCTCGGGGCGGAGCTCGCAGCCTGCGTGGCGCGGTCGACGCGGCGCAGCAGCGCCTTGATGCGCGCGACGAGCTCGCGCATGGAGAACGGCTTCGTCATGTAGTCGTCCGCGCCGACGCCGAGCCCGATGAGCATGTCGGTCTCGTCGTCGCGCGCGGTGAGCATGAGGATCGGCACGGGCTGCTCCGCCTGGATGCGGCGCGTGACCTCGAGGCCGTCGATGCCGGGGAGCATGACGTCGAGGACGATCGCGTCCGGGCGCAGGCGCGCCGCGGCGTCGACGGCGGACAGGCCGTCGCGCGCGACCTCGACGCGCCAGCCCTCCGCGCTCAGCCGCTGCGCGATGGCGGTCGCGATCGCGGGCTCGTCCTCGACGACGAGGACCGTGGCCGCCTGCTGCGGGGTGCCGCCGCCGGCCACCGGGGCGGTCGTGGGCACGGGCCCGCGGCCGGGGACGGGACCGGCCCCCGCGCCGGTCGGTGCTGCGCTCGCTGCCCTCGGATCTGCCATGGGATACAGCGTGGCACACGTCGGCCCAGGTCGGCCGGATTTCGTCGTCGTGGGAGGACCAGGTCGCGCGCTCGTGCGGTGCCGCCCGGGGGCCGCCGGGCCGTCCCTCCCGGGCGCCGCGCGACGGGCGAGCGCTAACATCGTCGGCACGATGAAGAGCACCTCCCGATATCGGTGGAGCACCTCGTGGTAGGCGACTGGGTCATGGTCGCGCTCGGGGTGCTCCTCACCGCAGGTACCGCCGTCTTCGTGGCCAGCGAGTTCTCCCTGGTCACCCTCGACCCCGCCGTCCTCCCCGCCGGGGACGACGGCGACCAGGAGGGCGACAGACGCGGCTCCCCGCCGTCGGGCGGGACGGGCGGCCCCGACCGCCGCGACCGCAGCGTCCGAGCCGGGCTCAAGCACCTGTCGACCGAGCTCTCCTCGGCGCAGGTCGGCATCACCCTCACGACCATCCTCCTCGGGTACACCGCGCAGCCCGCGCTCCTCGCGCTCTTCGGGGACGCGCTGAGCTCGACGCCGCTCGGCCACGCGGCCTCCGCGGTCCTCGCGGGCGTGCTCGCGCTGCTCGTCGTGAACTTCGTCTCGATGCTCTTCGGCGAGCTCATCCCGAAGAACTTCGCGCTCAGCGCGCCCTACGCCACCGCGCGGCAGGTCGTGCCCGTGCAGCGGCAGTTCACCAAGCTGTTCCGGCCGGTCATCGCCGTGCTCAACGGCTCGGCGAACGCGATCCTGCGCCGGGTCGGCGTCGAGCCGCGCGAGGAGCTGTCGGGCGCCCGCTCGGCGTCCGAGCTCGCCGCCCTCGTGCGCCGCTCCGCCCAGGAGGGCACGCTCGACGTCTCCGTCGCGACCCTGCTCACCAACTCGATCGAGCTCGACGAGCTGAGCGCTGTCGACGTCATGACCGACCGCATGCGCATGGTCGTCGTGGACCGGGACGCGACCGCCGCGGACGTCGTCGACGCCGCCCGGCGCACCGGGCACTCGCGGTTCCCCGTCATCGGCGAGGACCGTGACGACGTCGTCGGCCTCGTCCACCTGCGCCGCGCCGTCGCCGTCCCCTACGAGCGGCGCCACGAGGTTCCCGCGGCGGCCCTCATGGCCGACGCCCCGCGCGTGCCCGAGACGGTGCGGCTCGGGCCGCTCCTCGTCGAGCTCCGCGGCTTCGGCCTCCAGATGGCGGTCGTGGTCGACGAGTACGGCGGCACCTCGGGCGTCGTCACGCTCGAGGACGTCGTCGAGGCGCTCGTGGGCGACGTCGCGGACGAGCACGCCCCGTGCTCGTATGCACATCTGACGCGGCCGACGAAGGCTTAGG
>ERZ1464638.62-NODE-62-length-11991-cov-9.172671_pt1 | contig 11991 bp, 8 predicted proteins | sample MGYA00563985_ERZ1464638 | MGnify/ENA primary metagenome ERZ1464638 (study PRJEB39283, sample SAMN07833650) | human skin metagenome | isolation source: Scalp | host: Homo sapiens | place: India: Bengaluru | collected 2015-07-03 ...
CCGCGCGCCGCCGCCGCGGCGCCCGCCCCGGCGAGCCGGCGCGCCCTGCGGCGGCGCGCGCTGGCCCGCACGGGCGCCGCCGAGCGGCGCGGGGGCGTCGACCCGGTCGACGCCGCGCGCAGCATCTCCGACGCGGCGGACGTCGTGCTCGCGGGCGCGCTCCGGGTCGCGGAGTTCGTGGCGCGCGACGAGCTCGGGTACGACGCGCCGGACCCGTCGTCCGCGCCGGCGCGCCTGCTCGTCGTCGCGATGGGGCGCCTGGGCGGCCGGGAGATGGGCTACGGCTCGGACGCCGACGTCATGTTCGTGCACGACCCGGCGCCCGGTGCGGCCGGCGACGCCGCCCAGGCGTACGCGCTCGCCGCGGCGACGCGGCTGCGGCAGCTGCTGTCCGCCGTCGGGCCGGAGCCCGCGCTGCCCGTGGACGCCGACCTGCGGCCCGAGGGGCGCAACGGCCCGCTCGTGCGCTCGCTCGCGTCGTACGCCGAGTACTACGAGCGCTGGTCGAGCGTGTGGGAGGCGCAGGCGCTCCTGCGCGCGCGGCCCGTCGCGGGCGACGTCGCCGGGCTCGGCGAGGCGTTCATGCGGGTCGTCGACGCGCGGCGCTACCCGGCCGGGGGCCTCGACCTCGCCCACGTGCGCGAGGTGCGGCGCATCAAGGCCCGGGTCGAGGCGGAACGGCTCCCGCGCGGGGTCGAGGCGTCGCGGCACCTCAAGCTCGGGCGCGGGGGAGTGTCCGACGTCGAGTGGACCGTCCAGCTCCTCCAGCTCCAGCACGCCCACGAGGTCCCCGCGCTGCGGACCACGTCCACGGTGGACGCGCTCGACGCCGCGGTCGACGTCGGGCTCGTCGACCCCGACGACGCCGCGACCCTCGGCGAGGCGTGGCACCTCGCGTCGCGGCTGCGCAGCGCGCTCGTGCTGTGGTCCGGGCGCACGACCGGCACGACGGTGGACGTGCTGCCGCACGACCGCTTCGCGCTCAACGGCCTCGCGCGCGTGCTCGACCTGCCGGGCGTGGACACGGGCGCCGAGCTGGAGGAGCACTACCTCCGCACGGCCCGCCGGGCCCGCACCGTCATGGAGCGCGTCTTCTACGGCGAGGACTGACCCGGGGGCCGCGCGGGGCGGTCAGATCGTGCGCGGGGCGCGCGCGAGGTTGGCCCGCAGCTCGTCGGCGTCCTGCCGCGCCACGTACGCCGGGCGGTCGCGCTCGACGCGCCACGACTCCGCGAGCGGGCTCGTGTCGACGGTGTCGAAGCCGAGCTCGTCGTAGAACCGCTCGACCCACGCGGCGGCCTCGGGGAAGTCGCTCGACGTCGCCAGCGCGCGGCGCCCCGGCGTCCCGGCGGGCGTGCCGTCGGTCGTGATGTGCGCCGACTGGATGTGGTTGAACGCCTTCGCGACCTTGGACGACGGCAGGTGCTCCTGGAGCAGGCCCGACGACGTCGCCTCGCCGCGGTCGAGCGCGTCGACGTGGCCGTCGCGCTCCCAGTAGTAGTTGTTCGTGTCGAGCACGATCTTCCCCGCGAGCGGCTCGACCGGGACGTCGCGGTACGCGTGGAACGGCACCGCCACGACGGCCACGTCAGCGGCCCGCGCCGCCTCCTCCGCGGTCGCCGCGCGCGCCCGCGGACCGAGCTCGGCGACGAGGTCGTCGAGCGTGCGGGGGTCGCGCGAGTTCGCGATGACCACGTCGTACCCCTGCCCGACGGCGGCCCGCGCCACCTGGGAACCGATGTTGCCTGCGCCGATGATCCCGAGAGTCGTCATGGTCATCGACAACGCGTCCGCGGCGTCACTATTCCGCACGGCTCGCCGTCCGGGCCGTTGTGGCATCCTGACGTCCGAGAGGGGGCCCATGATCGATCCGCTGGTCGCCACGTTCGCGATCCTGGCCCTCGCCGTCGTGGGGTTCATGACGAACCGCCTGCCGCTCGTCGTCGTCGCGCTCTTCGTGCCCGTCGCGCTGTGGGCGACGGGCGTGCTCCCGCTCGACGAGGCGCTGGGCGGCTTCAGCGACCCGATCGTGCTCTTCATCGCGTCGCTCTTCGTGCTCAGCGAGGCGCTGGACTCCACCGGCGTCACGGCGTGGATCGGGCAGTGGCTCGAGCGGCGCGCGTCGCTCGGGCGCGCGGGCCTGCTCACGCTCATGGTGGGCGTCGCCGCGCTGCTCGCCGCGGTCATCAGCATCAACGGTGCCGTCGCGGCGCTGCTCCCCGTCGCGGTGGTCGCGGCGGCGCGCGCCGGGATCGTGCCGTCGCGCATGCTCGTCCCGCTCGCGTTCGCCGCCGGCGCGGGGTCTCTGCTCACCCTCACGGGCACGCCCGTGAACATCATCGTCTCCGAGGCGGCGGCCGAGGCCGGCGGCCGCGAGTTCGGCTACTTCGAGTTCGCGCTCGTCGGCGTCCCGCTCGTCCTGGCCACCGCGGTGCTCGTCGTGACCCTCGGCGACCGGCTGCTGCCCGAGCGCGTCCCCGAGCACCTCGCCGACACCGCGACCGACCCGCGCGAGCGCGTGCGCTCGTGGCGCGAGAGCTACACGCCCGACCTCGACACGGGCCGCCTGTTCACCGGCGGCACCGGGGTCGTGGAGGTGGTCATCGCACCCCGCTCGACGCTCGTCGGGCGCACCGTCAGCCCGGGCATGACGACGCGCGACGAAGGGCTCGTCGTGGTCGCCCTCCGGCGGGGCGAGGCGCACGCGTCGGCCTCCGATGCCGAGCGGGCCTCCGGGACGCTGACCCTCCAGCCGGGCGACGCCGTGCTCGTGCGCGGCCCGTGGGACGCGCTCCACCGGTACACGCAGTCGCCCGACGTGCTCGCGGTCGACTCGGCGCGCAGCCTGCAGCGCGGCGTCCCGCTGAGCCGCGGGTGGCGCCGCTGCCTCGCCGTGCTCGTCGTGACCATCGTGCTGCTCGCGACGGGCGTCGTGCCGCCCGTCATCGCCGGTCTGCTCGCCGCGGGCGCCCTGGTGGTCGGCGGGGTGGTCACCGTGCCGCAGGCGTTCCGCGCGATCTCGTGGGACACCGTCGTGCTCATCGCGGCGCTCATCCCGCTGTCCGCGGCGTTCGTCTCGTCCGGGGCGGCGGAGGCGATCGCCGGGCTCGTGCTCCGGCTCACGGGCGACGGGTCGCCGCGCCTCGCGCTGCTCGTGGTGTGCGTGCTCACGCTCGTGCTCGGGCAGTTCATCTCGAACGTCGCGACGGTGCTCGTCATGGCCCCCGTCGCGGTGTCGTTCGCGCAGACGCTCGACGTGAGCGTGCTGCCGTTCATGATGGCGCTCACGGTCGTGGGCGCGGCCGCGTTCCTCACCCCGATCGCCACCCCCGTCAACCTCATGGTCCTGCAGCCCGGCGGGTACCGGTTCGGCGACTACTGGCGCCTCGGCCTGCCGCTCGCCCTCGTCTTCCTCGCGGCCGCGGTCCTCTACGTGCCGCTCGTCTGGCCGTTCTGAGCCGTGACCCCGTGACCGTCCTGCGGTCGCCGTGGCACGACGTCGCAGGTCGTGGCACGGTATACCGCGTCGCACGGGCACCGGGCCTGCGCCGACGTACCTGACACGGGGGAGTCGTCCATGGCGGAGACCACGAACGGCACGCTCTACGACGCGGTCGTCATCGGGGCGGGCTACTCGGGCCTGGCGATGCTGCACCACCTGCGCGAGATCGGCCTGTCCGTGCTTGTCGTCGACGCCGCGGACGGGATCGGCGGCACCTGGTGGGCCAACCGCTACCCGGGCGTGCGGACCGACTCCGAGTACCTCGCGTACGCGTACTCGTTCTCGCGCGAGGTGCGCGACGAGTGGGACTGGTCCGAGCGCTACCCGCGCGGTGAGGAGATCCGCGCCTACCTCGAGTTCGTCGCCGACCGGCTCGACCTGCGCCGCGACATCCGGCTCGGCGTCGCCGTCGAGCGGGCCGAGCACTCCGACGCGACGAACCTCTGGACCCTCACCCTCGCGGACGGCTCCCGGCTGCGTGCGACGTACGTCGTCTCCGCGACCGGCCTGCTCTCCCGGCCCCTGTACCCGGACCTGCCCGGGCTCGACACGTTCGCGGGGCCGGTCCACCACTCGGCACGCTGGCCGCACGACGGCGTCGACCTGGCGGGCAAGCGCGTGGGCCTGCTCGGGGTCGGTGCCTCGGGGATCCAGATGCTGCCCGAGCTCGCGGCCGTGGCGGAGCACGTCACCGTCTTCCAGCGCACCCCCAACTACGTGCTGGAGACGGCGAGCCCCGCCGTGACGGCCGACGAGCTCGCCGCACTGCGCGCCCGCTACGACGAGGTCTTCGAGCGCGCCGCGCGCCACCCCTTCGGCGTTCCCATGGAGATCCCCACGCGGTCCGCGCTCGAGGTCGACGCCGAGGAGCGCCGCCGGGTGTTCGAGTCCCGCTGGGAGGCGGGCGGCTTCCGGTTCGCCAACGAGTGCTTCACGGACCTCGTGTCCAGCCCCGAGGCGAGCGAGCTCGCGTCCGAGTTCCTGCGCGGCAAGATCCGCGAGGTCGTCGAGGACCCGCAGACGGCCCGCCTGCTCACCCCGACGACGTACCGCTTCATGGGCAAGCGGCCCCCGACGGGCCACGGCTACTACGCGGCGTACAACCGCGAGAACGTCGAGCTCGTCGACGTGCTGACCACGCCGGTCACGCGCGTGACGCCGCGCGGGATCGTCGTGGGGGAGGTCGAGCACGAGCTCGACGTGCTCGTGCTCGCCACCGGATTCGACGCCATGACCGGGGCGCTCACGGCGTTCGACGTCGTCGGGCGGGACGGCGTCACCCTGCGCGAGCGCTGGGAGCGCGACGGTCTGCGCACCTACCTCGGCATCTCCGTCCACGGCTTCCCGAACTTCTTCATGTCCCTCGGTCCGCAGACGCCGCTGTCCAACCTCACGGTGCCGGTCCAGCGCGGCGCGCAGTGGCTCCAGCGCGCGCTCGCGTACGCGCGCGAGCACGGCATCGACCGGCTCGAGGCCACGCCCGAGGCGGAGGAGTGGTGGCGCGCCGAGACGGAGCGCGCGGCCCGCGCGACCGTCATGTACGAGGAGGGCAAGAAGGCGGGCGCCTGGTTCGTGGGCGGGAACGTGCCCGGCAAGCGCGAGGAGATCGCCGTGTACCTCGGTGGCGGGCACGTCTACCAGGACGAGTGCGCCCGCGCCGCGGCCGAGCACTACGCCGGGTTCCGCCCTGGTGCGGGGCTGCCGTCGTCCCACGTCGTGCGGTCCGTGCCTGACCCGGAGCCTGTGCCCGACGCCGGCTCGGCGTCCGGGGCCGAGGACATGCCGCTGGCCGCCGGGGTCGGCGGCTGACCGGCGGGCTCGGCGGCTGACCGGCGGGTGCGGTGCGCCCCCTGCGTGCACCGCCGGCGCGGCTGCCGCCGCCGGGCGGGCGGCGGCCGCGGGGCCGGCCCGGGGGGGGGGGGCCCCCCCGGGCCCCCCCCCCCCCCCGCCGCTCACGCCGCCGGACGTGCTGCGGCCGACCGGCCGCCCACGCCGCGGTCCGGACCGCTCAGCAGGTCAGTCCCGAGCCCGGGGCGACGCCCAGCACCTCGGTGATCCGCACGTAGCGGTCCACGCGCGACTGCACCGACGCCGGGTTGCCCCCGTCGCACTCGAGCGCCCCGTTGAGCGAGTTGATCGTCTGGCCGAAGCCGGCGCCGGACACCATCGCCTGGTGCGACGTCATCACGCCGGGCCCGTTCTGGGTGTTCCAGTACCAGAGCGCGGTCTGCCACGCGACGGACGGGTCCTCCTCGACGAGCCACGGGTCGTTGAGGAGGTCGATGCCCAGGGCGTCGCCGGCGGCCTTGTAGTTGAAGTTCCAGCTGAACATGATCGGCCCGCGCCCGTAGTAGGCCGTCTGGCCCGCCGGGCAGCCGAACGGCTGCTCGTCGTCGCACTTGATCCAGTAGTTCGCCTCGTTGATCTCCTTCACGTACCGGAGCCCGACCGACTCGAAGTCCGCGTGCGTGAGGAACGCCGCGGCCTCGCGCGTCCGGGTCTCCGGCGTCCCCGTGCTGGCGAACGCCGGGTACGCGCCCAGCGCGTCGACGAACCCGTCGTACGTGTAGAACGGGTGCCGCTTCGGGAAGATCGCGTCGAACTCCGCGCGGCTCACCACGAAGTCGTCCCCGCCGCCCGTGCACGGGCCCGCGTCCACCCAGACGCTCGTCGACCCCGGCGTCTCGCGCTGGGTCCACCACCGCGCCGTCCAGTTCCGCCCGTGGTGCGACGCCGTCTTCCCGCCCGAGTACGCGGTCGTCGGCGACCACGTCGCGGCGCACGCGGCGGCGCTCGCGGGCTGGTCGGCGCTCGCGGGGGAGAGGCCCGTGCCCGCGCCCGCCGGGGCGGTGACGGACACGGCGAGGACCGCCGCGGTGAGGACGGAGACGACGGTGGTGAGGGCGCGCCGGAAGCGAGTGCTCATGAATCCCCCTGCTGTTGCGGGCGGCATCGTTACCGCCGCTCGCAAACGTAGCGCGGGGGGTGCGCCGGCGACAAGGGCCCGCTCGTCGCACCACGCGGAACGGCGCCCGGCCGGCACCGAAGAGGTGCGGGTCGGGCGCCGTTCGCTGTCATCCTGGGCAGGGCCGCAAGGCCCTCCGATCAGATGTCGTAGTAGAGCTCGAACTCGTGCGGGTGCGGGCGCAGGCGGATCGGGTCGATCTCGTTGGCCCGCTTGTAGTCGATCCACGTCTGGATGAGGTCCGGCGTGAACACGTCGCCCTGCGTGAGGAACTCGTGGTCGGCCTCGAGGTTGTCCAGCGCCTCGGAGAGCGAGCCGGGGACCTGCTGGATCTGCGCGTGCTCCTCGGGCGGCAGCTCGTACAGGTCCTTGTCGATCGGCTCCGGCGGCTCGATGCGGTTCTTGATGCCGTCGATGCCGGCGAGGAGCTGCGCGGCGAACGCGAGGTACGGGTTGGCCGACGGGTCCGGCACGCGGAACTCGACGCGCTTCGCGGCGGCGGACGAGCCGGTCACCGGGATCCGGATGCACGCGGAGCGGTTGCGGGCCGAGTAGACCAGGTTGACCGGGGCCTCGTAGCCGGGGACCAGGCGGTGGTAGGAGTTCACCGACGGGTTGGTGAACGCGAGCAGCGACGGCGCGTGCTTGAGCAGGCCGCCGATGTACCAGCGCGCGAGGTCGGAGAGACCGCCGTAGCCCTTCTCGTCGAAGAACAGCGGCTTGCCGTCCTTCCACAGGGACTGGTGCGAGTGCATGCCCGAGCCGTTGTCGCCGAAGATCGGCTTCGGCATGAACGTGACGGACTTGCCGGCCTCGAACGCCTCGTTGCGGATGACGTACTTGAACTTCATCAGGTCGTCGGCCGCGTGCAGCAGCGTGTTGAAGCGGTAGTTGATCTCCTGCTGGCCGGCGGTGCCCACCTCGTGGTGCGCGCGCTCGACCTCGAGGCCGACCTTCTCCAGCGTCGCGCACATCTCGTCGCGCAGGTCCGCGAAGCGGTCGGACGGGGAGACGGGGAAGTAGCCGCCCTTGTAGCGCGTCTTGTACGCGAGGTTGCCACCCTCCTCCTCGCGGCCCGTGTTCCACGCGGCCTCGATGGAGTCGAGGTAGTAGAAGCTCGAGTGCTGGTTCGTCGCGAAGCGCGCCTCGTCGAAGAGGTAGAACTCGGCCTCGGGCGCGAAGAACGCCGTGTCGGCGATGCCGGTGGAGCGCAGGTACGCCTCGGCCTTGGCCGCGATGTTGCGGGGGTCGCGCGAGTACGGCTCGCCCGTGAACGGGTCGACGATGGAGAAGTTCACGACGAGCGTCTTGCGCTTGCGGTACGGGTCCACGAACGCGGTCTTGACGTCCGGCACGAGCTTCATGTCCGACTCGTGGATCGCCTGGAAGCCGCGGATCGACGACCCGTCGAACATCAGGCCGTCCTCGAACGCCGACTCGTCGAACTGCGAGACGGGGATGTTGAAGTGCTGCATGATGCCGGGCAGGTCGCAGAACCGGACGTCGACGAACTCGACGCCTTCGTTCCGCGTGAAGGCGATTGCCTCCTCCGCGTTGTTGAACATCCGTTGCTCCTTGATCGGGTGATGCCGTCGGGCTGCGCGGCGGACGAGCCGCTGACGTGGCGCCCACGAACCTAGGCCGGGGCGGTTTCCCTGCGGTGTACCCCTTGTTTCGGTCGTGTTACGTCCCGCGTCCCCGTGTGACGATCGTGCGACACGAGGGCACGCGGCAGCCGACGTGGGGTCGGTGTGCCGTTCGGCACGATACCGCCGTCCGACCGCCGGCGGGCGGTCCCGTCCACCGCGTGGCACGTACGCTGGTCCCGTGGTTTCACGCGAGGACATGGGTTCGTGGCTCGAGGGCGCCCCGGGCGGCCAGAACAGCGGTCGCGGTGCGCGGCTCGGACTCCCGCCGGACGGCCCCGGCTCCCTCGCGACGCTCGGTCGGCGCGTCGTCGCGCTGGTCATCGACTGGGTCCTCGCGACCCTCGTCGCGTTCCTCTTCTTCCGGCCCGCCGCCCCGGGGTTCTTCGAGGGCATCTCGGCGCTGCCGGTCTGGTCGCAGCCGCTGGTCTTCGCGATCGAGAACGTGCTGCTCGTGAGCACGCTCGGGTTCACCGTCGGCCACCGCGTCATGGGGATCCGGGTCCGGCGACTCGCCGAGCCGGCCCGCATGGTGGGTCTCGGTCGCGGCGTGCTGCGCACGGTCCTGCTCTGCCTCGTCATCCCGGCGGTCGTGTGGGACGCCGACGGTCGCGGCCTGCACGACCGCGCCGCGGGCACGGTCCTCGTCCGCTCCTGACCCCGGGCGGCCGGGGCGGCCGGATCCCTACCCCACGCACGACGACGCCCGGCCGGCAGAGGGAAGATCCTCGCCGACCGGGCGTCGGTCGTGGTGCAGGGGGTGCGTCAGCGTCCCTTGAGGCCCTTGCGGTCCGGGCGGGCACGGGTCGGGTCGATCCCCTTGGGGATCGGCAGGCGCGAGACGCCGAGCGCGCGCAGGCGCTTGGAGACCTCCGCCGTCTCGGGCTTCGTGAGGGTCGGCTTGAGCTTCTGGACCGCGCGGGGGAGCTTGGGCAGCGCCACCTGGTCCTCGCCGTCGCCGACCTGGATCGTGGTGACCGGCACGTTCGGCAGCACGCGCGCGACGCGCTTGCGCTCGGCGTCGAGCAGACGCTTGGCGCGGTGCGGCGGGCCCTCGCTCACGAGCACCACGCCCGCGCGCCCGACGCCGCCGAACACGAGGTGCTGCGTGCGGGTGTGGCTCGCGACCGGCTCCTCCGCCAACCTCCCCGCGGGGCGGATCCGGCCGAGCGCGGCGCGCGCGGCGCCGGGCTGACCCTCGATCTGCTGGTAGGCGGCGCGCTCGGCGCGGCGCGTGAGGACGAACATCGCGCCCAGTGCCGCGAACGGGATGCCGACGATGAGCGTGTAGACCCACTGGCCCCACCACAGGCCGATGGCCAGCGCGACGGCGAGGATGCCGACGAACACGCCGAGCATGACCCACGTGACCGCCGGGTCCTGCTTGCGGGTCATCTGGTAGGCGGCCCACACCTGGTGGTACCAGCGCTGCTTCTTGGGCTTCTTCTGCTTCGCGACCTGCTCGCCGGCGGCGGGCGCGCCGGTGCTGTCCGAGTTCTTGCGGGCCATGCCGGTCAGTCTAGTGGGGTGCGCGGGCCAGCAGGCTCGCGGCCTCCTGGCGGGACGTCGTCGGCTCTGCGAGGTGCGCGAGCGCGGCGGGGATCTCCATGCCGCGGCGCGTCATGGCCTGGCCCCAGAGCCGCCCGGCGCGGTACGACGACCGCACGAGCGGGCCGGACATGACGCCGAGGAAGCCGATCTCCTCCGCGGCGTCCGACAGCTCGACGAACTCCTCGGGCTTGACCCAGCGGTCCACCGGGTGGTGCCGCAGCGACGGGCGCAGGTACTGCGTGATCGTCACGAGGTCGCAGCCGGCGTCGTGCAGGTCCTGCAGCGCCTCCTTCGCCTCGTCGATCGTCTCGCCCATGCCGAGGATGATGTTCGACTTGGTGACGAGCCCCGCCTCGCGCGCGCGCGTGAGCACGGACAGCGAGCGCTCGTACCGGAAGCCGGGACGGATCTGCTTGAAGATGCGCGGGACCGTCTCGAGGTTGTGCGCGAGCACCTCCGGCCGCGAGTCGTTCACCTCGTCGAGCAGCTCGGGGATCGCGTTGAAGTCCGGGATGAGCAGCTCGACGCCGGTGCCGGGGTTGAGCGCGTGGATCTGGCGGACGGTCTCCGCGTAGAGCCAGGCACCGCCGTCGGGCAGGTCGTCGCGCGCGACGCCCGTGATGGTCGAGTAGCGCAGGCCCATCGCCTGGACGGACTCCGCGACGCGGCGCGGCTCGTCCGCGTCGAAGTCGGCCGGCTTGCCCGTGTCGATCTGGCAGAAGTCGCACCGGCGCGTGCACTGGTCACCGCCGATGAGGAAGGTCGCCTCGCGGTCCTCCCAGCACTCGAAGATGTTGGGACAGCCCGCCTCCTCGCAGACCGTGTGCAGACCCTCGCGCTTCACGAGCCCCTTGAGCTCGGAGTACTCCGGGCCCATGGTCGCGCGGGTCTTGATCCACTCGGGCTTCTTCTCGATCGGCGTCGCGGCGTTGCGGGCCTCGACCCGCAGCATGCGCCGTCCTTCAGGTGCGATCGTCACGGGTGTCTCCCGGTCGTCGTGGCGAGTGAGCGCCGACGTCGCGCCGAGCAAACGGGCGGGCGGCGCACCGTTCGGGTGCGCGCCCTGGTACGACGCCGGACTCCGGTCAGACTACGCGCTCGCGCTCGTCGTCTCCCGCGCGTCGCTCACCCTGTGGACGTGACGTCAACGACACCCCGGTCACCACGAGCAGGACCGCCGCGACGACCGGCAGCGCGAACGCGCTCGTCGTCGAGACGGTGTCGGCGAGCGCGCCGCCCCCGGACGCACCGATCGCGACGCCGACGACGTTCGCGCTGGCCACGAGCGTCATGGCCGACGCCGTCCGCCCGGCCGGCGCGCGCTCGCCCGCGACGGTGAACACCGTGACCATGACGGGCCCGACGAACAGGCCGGTCGCTGCGACGGCGACGACGACGGCGGTCAGCGAGCCGCCCGCGGCCGCGAGCACGAGACCGGCCGTGCCGACCAGGAGCCCGGCCGCGAACGTGATCCAGCGGCTGCGCAGCCCCCAGCGGCGGGGGAGGGCGACCACGGAGAGCGCGGTGATCGCGGAGCCGACGCCCATGACGGCGTACACGAGCCCCGCGCTGCCGGGCACGCCCGCGTCGCGCGTGAGGGCGGTGAGCGCGGCCTGGGTCCCGCCGAACAGCAGCCCCATGGCGAGCATCCCGACGAGGACGACCGCCTCGCGACGCACGAGCGCGGCCGTCCCGCCGTCCGCCGCACCGGCCGTCGCGGCGTGCGGGCCGTGGCCGTGCGGCGCGGTCGCGCGCGCCGTGGGGTGGAGCGCGAACGCGGCGCCGAACACGGCGATGCCACCGGCCGCGGCGAGCACCGCGACCTGGGGCGAGCCCGCGGACGCGAGGACGCCCACGAGGGCGGGCCCCAGGACGAAGCTCACCTCGTCGGCCGTGCTCTCGTAGCTCATCGCCGCCTCGACGGTGCGGGGCTCGTCGGCCGCGAGACGCAGCCAGCGCACGCGGGCCAGCGGACCGACCTGGGGAGCGCTCGCGCCGGTCGCCGCCGCGGCGAGCAGCACCGCGGCAGTGGCGCCCGGCGCGGACGCCGAGAGGACGAGCGCCAGCACGGCGACCGTCGCGCCCGGCACGCACCCGAGCAGGCCCCGGCGCTGGCCGCCGCGGTCGGCGAGCGCGCCCTGGGTCGGGCCGCCGAGCGCCGTCCCGAGCGCCGTCGCCGCGGAGGCGAGGCCGCCGAGCGCGACCGACGACGTCGTCGACGACACGAGCAGGAGCGTCCCGATCGTCAGCATGGAGAACGGCAGGCGCGCGAGTAACGCGACGGGGAGGAACGCGCGGCCCGCGAGCTGGGGGAGCCGGGCGTAGCC
>ERZ1464638.74-NODE-74-length-11406-cov-10.852260_pt1 | contig 11406 bp, 7 predicted proteins | sample MGYA00563985_ERZ1464638 | MGnify/ENA primary metagenome ERZ1464638 (study PRJEB39283, sample SAMN07833650) | human skin metagenome | isolation source: Scalp | host: Homo sapiens | place: India: Bengaluru | collected 2015-07-03 ...
CCCCGGGGCCGCCGCGCCGGCCGGGCGCGGCCGGCGCGCGCGCCCCCCCCGCGCGCGCGGCCGCGGCCCGGCGCGGGCGCGGGCGGGCGGCGCGTCGTCGCGGACGCCCTGCTCCCCCGGCGCCACGGGCCGCACCGCGAGCACGTCGAAGCGCGAGACGACGACGGGCCGCGCCGCCAGCGCGACCTCCTCGCCCGCGCGGGCCCGCGCGTACGCGCGCTGCCCGTCGACCTTGATCGCGCTCACCGTGCTCGGCACCTGGAGGATCTCGCCGGTGAGGCCGGCGACCCCCGCCTCGAGGTCGGCCCGCACGACGGCGGACGCGTCCGCCCGCGAGAGCACCTCGCCCTCCGCGTCGTCGGTCGTGGTCGCCGCACCGAGGCGGATCGTCGCGTCGTAGTCCTTGTCGGCGCCGACGACGTACGTCAGCAGCCTCGTCGCGCGCCCGACGCCGAGCACGAGCACGCCCGTGGCCATGGGGTCGAGCGTGCCCGCGTGGCCGACCTTGCGCGTGCCGGCGAGGCGTCGGCCACGGCCGACGACGTCGTGGCTCGTCCAGCCGGCGGGCTTGTCGACGACGACGAGACCGTCGGGAGCGACGGGGCGTCGCTCCCGACGGTCGGTCGCGGACGGGCGTGCGCCCACGCGGTCAGGCCCGGTCGTCGTCGGCGACGGCGTCCGCGTCCTCCGACGTGCGGTACGGGTCGGCGTCCCCGGCGAAGGGCTTGCCCTCGCGCAGGGCGGCGAGCTCGGCGTCGCGCCGGCGGGCCTCGACGAGCGCGGCGTCGAGGTGCGCCGCCGTCTCGGGCACCGCGTCGAGGTGGAACTCGATCGCCGGCGTGAGGCGGATGCCGGTCTGCTTGCCGACCTCCGACCGGATGAGGCCCTTCGCGCTCTCCAGCGCGGCGGCCGTCCCGGCCCGCTCCTCGTCCGTCCCGTAGACGGTGTAGAACACCGAGGCGTTCTGCAGGTCACCGGTGACACGGACGTCCGTGACCGTGACGAACCCGAGGCGCGGGTCCTTGATCCGCGTGTCGAGCATCTGCGCGACGATCTCCTTGATGCGGTCGGCGAGCTTCCTCGCCCGGGGGTGGTCGACCATGTCTTCTTCCTTTCGTGCCGAGCCTTCCGGCGACGGTCCCGACGACCGTACGTCGAACGGCGCCCACCGGCCGGGTGGGTGACCGCGGTGGGGTGCTGACTGACGACTGCGGGTGATGACGACCGCGGGGTGACGAACGCCCGGGGGCGGCCACGATGACCGTGACCGCCCCCGGGCGTGACGAGCGTCAGGAGCGCGGCTTCTCGCGCATCTCGAACGTCTCGATGGTGTCGCCGACCTGGAGGTCGTTGAACGAGCCCAGACCGATACCGCACTCGAAGCCCTCGCGGACCTCGGTGGCGTCGTCCTTGAACCGCTTGAGCGACTCGACCGTGAGGTTGTCCCCCACGACCTTGCCGTCGCGCAGGACGCGCGCCTTGGCGTTGCGGCGGATCTCGCCCGACCGGACGATCGAGCCGGCGATGTTGCCGAACTTGGAGGAGCGGAAGATCTCGCGGATCTCCGCCGTGCCCAGCTGGGCCTCCTCGTACTCCGGCTTGAGCATGCCCTTGAGCGCGGCCTCCACGTCCTCGATCGCCTGGTAGATGATCGAGTAGAAGCGGACGTCGACGCCCTCGCGCTCGGCCAGGTCCTCGACGCGCTCGCCGTACTTCACGTTGAAGCCGATGATGATCGCGTTGTCGACCGTCGCGAGGTTGACGTCGTTCTGCGTGATCGCACCGACACCGCGGTGGATGACGCGCAGCTCGACCTCGTCGCCCACGTCGATCTTGAGCAGCGCGTCCTCGAGGGCCTCGACGGCACCGGACACGTCGCCCTTGAGGACGAGGTTGAGGGTCTCGACCTTGCCCTGCTGGAGAGCCTGCGTGAAGTCCTCGAGGCTGATGCGCTTGCGGCGCTTGGCCAGGAGGGCGGCGCGCTCGGCAGCCTCGCGCTTCTCGGCGATCTGGCGGGCCGTGCGCTCGTCGGGCGCCACGAGGAACGTGTCGCCCGCGCTCGGCACGGACGCGAGACCCAGCACGAGGACCGGACGGGCGGGGCCCGCCTCGGTCACGGCGTTGCCGTGCTCGTCGAACATCGCCCGGACACGGCCGTGGGCCGTGCCGGCGACGATCGCATCACCGACGTGCAGCGTGCCGGACTGGACGAGGACGGTCGCGACGGCGCCGCGGCCCTTGTCCAGGTTCGCCTCGATGGCGACGCCGCGCGCGTCCTTGTCGGGGTTCGCACGCAGGTCGAGCGAGGCGTCGGCCGTGAGCAGGACGGCCTCGAGGAGGTCGTCGATGCCCATGTTCTGCTTCGCGGACACGTCGACGAACATCGTGTCGCCGCCGTACTCCTCGGCCACCAGGTTGTACTCGGTGAGCTGCTGGCGGATCTTGGCCGGGTTCGCCGACTCCTTGTCCACCTTGTTCACCGCGACCACGATCGGCACGTTCGCCGCCTGGGCGTGGTTGAGCGCCTCGATGGTCTGCGGCATCACGCCGTCGTCCGCGGCCACGACGAGGATCGCGATGTCCGTCACCTGGGCACCACGGGCACGCATGGCGGTGAACGCCTCGTGACCCGGGGTGTCGATGAAGGTGATGGCGCGGTCGACGCCCTCGTGCTCGTGGCGCACCTGGTACGCACCGATGTGCTGGGTGATGCCGCCGGCCTCGCCCGCGACGACGTCCGTCTGGCGGATGGCGTCGAGGAGCTTGGTCTTTCCGTGGTCGACGTGACCCATGACGGTGACGACCGGCGGGCGGGCGGCGAGCTCGTCGTCGCCCTCGGCCTCGAGCTCCGCGTCCAGGTCGATGTCGAACGACCCGAGCAGCTCGCGGTCCTCCTCCTCGGCCGAGACCATCTCGATGACGTAGCCGAGCTCGGACGCGAGGGCACCGAACGTGTCCTCGTCGAGCGACTGCGTCGCCGTGGCCATCTCACCGAGGTGGAACAGCACGGTCACGAGGCTCGCGGGGTTCGCGTCGATCTTGTCGGCGAAGTCGTTGAGCGACGAGCCGTGACGCAGCCGCACGACGGTCGAGCCGTTCCCGCGGGGAACCTGCACGCCGCCGAGCGACGGCGCCTGCATCTGCTCGAACTCCTGGCGCTTCGCGCGCTTCGACTTCCGCCCACGGACCGGGCGACCGCCGGCGCGCCCGAAGGCGCCCTGCGTCGAGCCACGACCGGCGCCACCGCGGCCACCGCCACCGGGACGGCCGGCGAAGCCGCCGCCACCGCCGGGAGCGCCGCCACCACCGGGACGACCGCCGCAGCCGCCGCCACGACCGCCGCCACCGCCACCGGGACGACCACCGGGAGCAGGACGCTCACCGGGACGGCCGATCGAGGTGCGGCCGGGCATCATGCCCGGGTTGGGGCGCGGGCCGCCGGGACGCGGCGCGGGACGCGGGCCGCCCGGGCGAGGACCGCCCGAGCGCTCGCCGGACGCCGCCGCCGCACCCTCGGTGCGCTCGGGACGCGACCCGGGCCGGGGCATGCCCTGGCTCGGGGCGAACGGGTTGTTCCCCGGGCGCGGGGCGCCCGGGCGCGGGCCGCCCTGCCGGGGCATGCCCTGGCTGGTCGCGAACGGGTTGTTCCCCGGACGCGGTGCGCCGGGACGTCCGCCCGAGCCACCGGGGCGCGGGGCGGGCGCGTTCGTGCCGCCGCCCGGCTTGGGCGATGCGGTGGGCTTCTGCGCGGGCGCGGGCGTCGGACGCTGCGCCGCGGGAGCCTGAGGTGCCGGAGCCTTCGGGGCCGGCGCCGCGGGTGCCGGAGCCTTCGGGGCCGGCGCGGCCGGCTCGGCGGGGGCCGCGGCCTGCGGGGCCTGCGGAGCCGGCGCGGCCGGCTCGGCCTTGACCTCCGGCTTCGGAGCCGGCTTCGGCGCGGCCGGACGCGCGGCGGGTGCCGCGGGCTTGCTCGCGCCGCCGCCCCCGGCGGGGAAGGCGTCGCGCAGCTTGCGGACCACCGGTGGCTCGATGGTCGAGGATGCCGAGCGGACGAACTCACCGAGCTCCGTCAGCTTGGTCATGATGGTCTTGCTTTCCACCCCGAGCTCCTTCGCGAGCTCGTAGACGCGGACCTTTGCCACAACTCTCCTGTCTCGGCCCGCCCCGGACAGGGAGGACCGTCGTTAGTGCTGGGTGCTCATCGCTGGGTACTCATCGGGTGCCCATCGGCTTCTAACCCGCTTCCTTGTCGACGTGTCGTGCTGGCGGCCCCGTACGGACGGGGCCGTGACGCATGGCTCAGAGGTGCTCTCCCGGACGGGCCTCGATCACGGCGCGGACCGCGGCGAGGTCGAGGGGCCCGGCGACACGCAGGGCCCGCGGGACGGCCCGCCGGCGTTCCGCCGTCTCGAGGCACCGGGTCGACGCGTGGAGCCACGCACCGCGACCCGGCAGCGACCGCCCGGCGTCCACCACGAGCCGTGGCTCGTCGGTGCCCGCGCCGGACCGGTCGAGGACCAGACGGAGAAGAGCTGACCGCAGGTCGCGCTGCCTGCACCCGACGCACGTGCGGACCGGACCCGATCCCGTGGGAACGGGGCGGGTCGTGGAGTCCGGGGGCATGGTCGAGGTGCGGGCTCGCGGCCCGGTCGATGACAGTCTACCGCGCCGGTCCGTCATCCGTGACCGTCCCACGCCCCGCGGCTACCGGTCGGCAGCGCGAGGACCTGCGGGAGCGGCACCGTCCGACCCCTCGGCCGGGGCGCCGCCCTCGTCCGAGCGGATGTCGATGCGCCACCCCGTGAGCTTCGCGGCCAGGCGGGCGTTCTGCCCCTCCTTGCCGATCGCGAGGGAGAGCTGGAAGTCCGGGACGACGACGCGCGCGGCGCGCGCCACCTCGTCGACCACCGTGACCGACGACACACGCGCCGGGGACAGCGCGTTGGCCACGAACTGGGCCGGGTCGTCGCTGTGGTCGACGATGTCGATCTTCTCGCCGTGGAGCTCCGCCATGACCGCGCGCACGCGCGAGCCCATGGGCCCGATGCACGCGCCCTTGGCGCCGAGCCCCGGGACGCGCGAACGGACGGCGACCTTGGTGCGGTGCCCCGCCTCGCGCGCGATGGCCGTGATCTCCACCGAGCCGTCGGCGACCTCGGGGACCTCGAGCTCGAAGAGCTTGCGGACGAGGTTCGGGTGCGTGCGGCTCAACGTGATCTGCGCGCCCTTCATTCCCCGGGCGACCTCGAGCACGTAGGCGCGCAGGCGCTCGCCGTGCACGTACTCCTCCGTGGGGACCTGCTCGTGCGGCGGGAGCACGGCCTCCGTGCCGCCCACGTCCACGAGCACGACGCGCGGGTCGCGGCCCTGCTGGATGACGCCCGCGAGGACCTCGCCCTCCTTGCCGCGGAACGTGCCGAGGATCTGGTCGTCCTCCGCGTCGCGCAGGCGCTGGACGATGACCTGACGTGCGGTCGAGGTCGCGATGCGCCCGAAGTCGGCGGGCGTGTGGTCGAACTCGGGGCCGTACTCGACGGGGCCGCGCGGGGCGTCCTCGTCGTCGGTCGCGGGAGCCGGCAGCTCCTCGCGCGCCCACACCGTCACGTGGCCGGTCTTGCGGTCGAGCTCGACGCGCGCACGGGTGTACGCGTCGGGGGTGCGGTGGTACGCCGAGAGCAGGGCCTGCTCGATCGCCGCGACGAGCACGTCGAGGCTGATGTCCCGCTCGCGCTCCAGCAGGCGCAGCGCGCTCATGTCCACGTCCATCGTCAGGCCTCCTCGTCGTGGTCGGTCGTCTCGTCGGCGGAGCCGTCGAGCTCGGGCAGGTCCGCCTCGAGGGCGCGCTTGAGCTCGACCTGCACCTCGCCGCGCACGACGTCGGCGAGCGGCACCACGCGCTCCGTCACCGCGCCGCGCGCGCCGGGGACGTCGAGGACCAGCTCGGTCTCGACCGCCGAACCGGAGCGCAGCCGGCCCTCGAGCGTGCCGCCGTCGGCCAGGACGAGCCGCACGAGACGGCCGCGGGCGCGCCGGAAGTGGCGCGGCTCGGTGAGCGGACGGTCCGTGCCCGGCGTCGAGACCTCGAGCGTGTACGCGCCGTGGAGCGGGTCCACCGTGTCCAGCGCCGCGGAGATCGGGCGCGTGGCCTCGGCCACCGCGTCCAGGTCGAGGCTGCCCTCGACGTCGTCGGGGAGGTCCAGCACGACGCGCACCACCGAACGGGCACCCGCGCGCGACACCGTGACGTCCTCGAGGTGGAGCCCGGCGTCGCGGACCGCGGGCTCGACCGCCTCGCGGACGCTCTCCCGGAGCGCGTGCGCCGCCGCGTCGCCTCCGGACCCTCTGCCGGACTGACCGCCCGCCTGCCCTGCCATGACTCAGCTCCTGTCCGTGTCCCACGCCGGGTACGCCAGACGACCGGTGTGTTGTTGTCTCGGGTGCTCCGAGCCCCGCTCGCCGGACGTCGGAACGGGGACCAGCCTAACGACTCGCGGGCCCCGGACGTGACATCATCGCCCCCGATGACTCCCCACGCGACCGCGGCCGACGCCGCCCCCCGAGCCCGGCGGACCCGTCCCGCGGCCCGTGCCGGCCGTCTGCTCGCGGTCGTCACGGTGCTCGCGACGGGCGTCCTGGCGGCCGGGTGCGGCGTCCGGCTGGACACGCCGCCGCCCACGGAGCCCTCCCCCGACACGGTCGAGGTGCTCCGCTCCGGGGCGGTCGACGACGCGCTCGCGGTCGCCGCGCTGGTGGCGGACGTCACGCCGCGCGTGACCGACCCGGCCGCGCTCGCGGTGCTCGGCGAGGCCGCCGCGTTCGCCGAGCCGCACGTCGACGCGCTCGGCGGGGGCTACGCCTCGGGCCTCGAGGACCCCGCGGAGCCCGAGGGCGACGTCGCGGGCGAGGCCGGAACCGACGCCCCGGGGACCGGTACCGCCGCCCCGGGCGCGGACGGGACGACGTCCGACCCCGGGACCACGGGGACGAGCACGGACGCGGCGGGCACGCCCGCCCCCGGCACCGCGACGACGGACGACGTCGTCACCGCGCTCGTGGGCGCGGCCGGGCGCACGGGCGCGGCGGCCGACGCCTCGCCGGACGCCCGGCTCGCGCGGCTCCTCGCGTCGGTCGCCGCCTCGGAGCACGTCTCGGCTCAGCGGCTCGCCGCGGCCACGGGCTCGACGGCCGCGGCAGGCCTCGCCGATCCGCCGCCCGTCGACGAGGCGCCCGGCGGGGTCGGCGCCGCGGACCTCGCGACGCTCGTCGAGGCGGAGGACGCGGCCGGGTACGGCTACGAGGTGCGCGCCGCGCAGTCGGAGGGCGACGTGCGCACCGCCGCGGTCGCGCGCGCCGCCCAGCACCGCGCCCGCGCGCAAGGCTGGGCCCTCGCCGCGGGCACCGACGGGACGCCGCAGGACCCGCGTCGCGTCGCCTACGCGCTGCCCGACGGCACGGACACGGCCGCGCTCGCGCGCCAGGTCGAGTCGGGGCTCGCGCAGACGTACGCGAGCCGCGTCGCCGCGGCGGCCCCGACGTCCCGGACCGAGGCCGTCGCGCTCCTCGCGGACGCGTGGGCGAGCGCCGTCGCGTGGGGCGAGGCGCCCGTCGCGTTCCCGGGCCTGCCGGAGCAGACGGCAGGCTGAACGCGCCCGGCTCGCACGCACGGGCGCGACGCCGGCTCCCGCGGGCGCCCTGGTGCACCGACGACCCCGCGCAGCGCGCACCGGAGCGCCACACCGCACGGCCGTGAGCGCAGCAGAGCGCCCCGGCCCGGAGGTCCGGACCGGGGCGCCCCGAGGCTGCGCGGACGGTCAGCCGAGGAGCTCGGCGACCCGGCCCGCGACGTGCTCGACGGCGTCCTCGACGGCGACCTGCGCCGCCTCGCCCGCGCGCGGGCGGACCTCGACGACGCCGTCGGCCAGGCCGCGGCCCACGACGAGCAGGAGCGGCACGCCGAGGAGCTCGGCGTCCTTGAACTTCACGCCGGGCGAGACCTTGGGCCGGTCGTCGTAGATCACCTCGACGCCCCGGCCGGCGAGCTCGGTCGCGAGGCGCTCGGCCTCCTCGAACACGCTCGCGTCCTTGCCCGTGGCGACGACGTGCACCTGCGCGGGCGCGACGTGCGCGGGCCACGCGAGCCCGGCGTCGTCGTGGTTCGCCTCCGCGAGCGCCGCGAGGACGCGCGTGACGCCGATCCCGTAGGAGCCCATCGTCACGACGACCTGCTTGCCGTTCTCGTCGAGCACCGTGAGGCCGAGGGCCTGGGCGTACTTGCGGCCGAGCGCGAAGATGTGGCCGATCTCGATGCCGCGCGCGAGCTCGAGCGGGCCCGAGCCGTCGGGCGCGAGGTCGCCCGCGCGCACCTCCGCGGCCTCGACCGTGCCGTCGGCGGCGAAGTCGCGCTCGGCGACGAGGTCGAACACGTGGCGGCCGGGCGCGTTCGCGCCGGTGATCCAGCGCGTGCCGGCGACGACGCGCGGGTCGAGCAAGTAGCGCACCGAGTGCCGCTCGGGGGTCTCCCCCGCCGACGCGTCGGACGCGTCGCCGTCCGCGGGTGCCTCGCGGCGCGCGTTCGGGCCGAGCACCTGCGGGCCGATGTAGCCCTTGACGAGCTCGGGGTGGGCGGCGAAGTCGGCGTCCGTGGCCGGCTCGACCTCGGCGGGCTCGAACGCCGCGCCCACGCGCTTGAGGTCGACCTCGCGGTCGCCCGGCAGCCCGACGACGACGACCTCGCGGCGGCCGTCCGGGTGCGTCAGGGCGAGCACGACGTTCTTCAGCGTGTCGGCCGCCGTCCACGCGCGGTCCTCGCGGGGGTAGCGCGCGTTCGCGAGCTCGACCAGCGAGGCGATGGTGGGGGTGTCGGGCGTGTCCTCGACGTGCGCGGCCGGGGCGTCGGCGTAGTCGACCGCCTCGGGCACCGGCGTGACGACGGCCTCGACGTTCGCGGCGTAGCCCCCGGGCGAGCGCACGAACGTGTCCTCGCCGATCGCCGTCGGGGTGAGGAACTCCTCGGAGCGCGACCCGCCCATGGCGCCGGACGTGGCGGCGACGATGACGTACTCGAGCCCGAGCCGGTCGAAGATGCGCCGGTAGGCCGCGCGCTGCGCCTCGTACGAGCGCTCGAGGCCCTCGTCCGTCGTGTCGAACGAGTACGCGTCTTTCATGACGAACTCGCGCCCGCGGATGAGGCCCGCGCGCGGACGCGCCTCGTCGCGGTACTTCGTCTGGATCTGGTAGATCGTCAGCGGCAGGTCCTTGTACGACGAGTACAGGTCCTTGACGAGGAGCGTGAACATCTCCTCGTGGGTGGGCGCGAGGAGGTAGTCCCCGTCCTTGCGGTCCTTGAGACGGAAGATGTTCGGCCCGTACTCCGTCCAGCGGCCCGTCGCCTCGTACGGCTCCTTGGGCAGCAGCGCCGGGAAGTGCACCTCCTGCGCGCCCGCGGCCGCCATCTCCTCGCGGACCACGTCCTCGACCTTGCGCAGCACGCGCAGGCCGAGCGGGAGCCAGGTGTAGATGCCGGGGGCGGCGCGACGGATGTAGCCCGCCCGCACGAGGAGCCGGTGGCTCGCGACCTCGGCGTCGGCCGGGTCCTCGCGCAGCGTCCGGACGAACAGGGTGGACAGGCGCAGGAGGTCGGCGCCCCGGACGCGGGTGGAGGCCGCGGCGGGCGCGCCGGACGTGACGGAAGACATGCGCCCCACCCTACCGGCGGGGAGGATGTCCCCATGCCCGAGCTGCCCGAGGTCGAGGCCCTCGCCCGGTTCCTCGACGACCGCGCGACCGGTCGCACCGTCGTGGCCGCGGACGTCGCGCAGATCGCCGCGCTCAAGACGTTCGACCCGCCGGTCTCGGCCCTGGTGGGGCGGGTCGTCACGGGCGCCCGACGGCACGGCAAGTGGCTCGACCTCGTGCTCGCCGAGACCGGCGTCGGGACCGGCGTGCCCGGGCCCGCCGCCGAGGTCCACCTCGTGTTCCCCCTCGCCCGGGGCGGGTGGCTGCGCTGGTCCGCGAAGGCCCCGACGCCGCCCGTCCGCCCGCGCCTCGGCGGCAGCGGTGGCGGGAAGGCCGCGGTGCTCGCGCTGCGCGTGCGGTTCGACGACGGCTCCGGGTTCGACCTCACGGAGGCCGGGACGCGCAAGCGGCTCGCGGTGCACGTCGTGCGGCACCCGGAGGAGGTCCGGGCGATCGAGACGCTGGGCGTGGAGCCGCTCGACCCGGCCTTCACGCCCGAGGCGCTCGGGGCGCTCATGGCGGCGCGCATCAAGCAGGTGAAGGGGCTGCTGCGCGACCAGTCGTCGATCGCCGGGATCGGGAACGCCTACTCCGACGACATCCTGCACGCGGCGCGCACGAGCCCGTTCAAGCTCACGCGCTCGTTCACGCCCGACGAGGTCGCGCGCGTGCACGCCGCCGTGGGCGAGGTGCTCGCCGAGGCCGTGGCGGCGGCGTCGGGCAAGCCGGCCGCCGAGCTCAAGGACGCGAAGCGCGCGGGGATGCGCGTGCACGGGCGCACGGGTCTGCCCTGTCCCGTGTGCGGCGACACCGTGCGCGAGGTCAGCTTCGCCGACCGCAGCCTCCAGTACTGCCCGACGTGCCAGACCGGGGGCCAGGTCCTCGCCGACCGGCGGATGTCGCGCCTGCTCAAGTGAGGACCCGCCGGGCGGGGCGCGCCCTGCGGGGCGGCGCCGTCAGAACAGCACGGTCGCGTAGGTCCCGACCTGCTCGAACCCGACCCGGCGGTACGTCGCGAGCGCGGCCGCGTTGTAGTCGTTGACGTACAGCGAGACCACGGGAGGCGCCGCACCGCGCGCCGCGTCCGCGGGCCCGGGCCCGCGCGCGAGACGCACGACGGCGGCCATCCCCGGAGCGGCGATCCCCTGCCCGCGGTACCGCGGGTCGACCCACACGCCCTGCACCTGCGCGACGCGCGGCGTCACCGCGCCGAGCTCCGCCTTGAAGACCACGTGCGGCGAGCGGCCGGGCTCCGCGGCCATGCGGACGAAGGACCGGCCCGCGAGCACGAGCGAGCGGACGCGCTCCTCGTACGCGCGGCCCCCGCCCTCGACCGGCGAGTAGCCGACCTCCTCGGTGAACATGCGCACGCACGCGGGCAGCACCACGGGGACCTCCGCCGGGACGGAGCGGCGCACGTGCGGGTCGGGCTCGACGTCCGGGTCGCGGTCGATCGCGAGCGACGGCTGGTTCGCCCGGATCTCGCGCGGCGCCGGCCAGTGCGGGGCGAGCAGGTCCCACAGCGCCAGGACGGCGTCGCGCTCGCCCACGACCGACGACGACCGCCGCCCCGCGTGCCGCGCGAGCGCGGCGAACGCCGCGACCGCCGTGCGGGCGCGGTCGGCGTCGAGCGACGCCGGGACGCCCGGCACGAGGTTCGCCCCGGCCCAGCAC
>ERZ1464638.76-NODE-76-length-11357-cov-9.026721_pt1 | contig 11357 bp, 14 predicted proteins | sample MGYA00563985_ERZ1464638 | MGnify/ENA primary metagenome ERZ1464638 (study PRJEB39283, sample SAMN07833650) | human skin metagenome | isolation source: Scalp | host: Homo sapiens | place: India: Bengaluru | collected 2015-07-03 ...
CACACTCCCCCGGCCCCCACCGCGACCTACACCTCCGCCTTCGTCGGCAGCGTCAGAGGAGCATAAGAGACAGCGTTGAGGACGACGGTCGAGACGCCGAGCTCGCGCGCCCGCCGGGCGGTGGCCTCGACGCCGCGCGGCGTCGTGAGGTCGACCGTGAGGCCCTCGTGCGTCCCGCCGTGCGCGGCCAGCTCGCCCACGGTGACGTCGACGTCGCGGTCGGCCACGACCAGGACGTCGTGGCCCCGCCGGGCGAGCTCGTGCGCGAGCGCGCGGCCGATGCCGCTCGTCGCACCCGTCACGAGCGCGTTCGCGCGGTCCCGCACGACCGCCGGGGGACGCGGCGTCACGGGAGGTCCGGGACGTCGTCGTCGCCGAGCGCGACCTCGGCGGGCGGCTCGCGCAGCGCCTGGGCCAGGTGGCCGCCGAGGAACGCGCTCGCCCCGGCGAGCCCGTAGGCGACGAGCGACACCGCGACGCCCGACCGGCGCCGGCCGCCGCGGCGCAGCAGCCACGACGCGCCGTAGAGCAGCGAGACGCCGGAGTTGAGCGCGGCATGGACCGCGCCGACGCGGCGCGCGCGGCGGTCGACGTCGAGGTAGTCGGCGAGGCCCGTGAGCGCGGTCGGCGCGACCGCGAGCACGCCGAGCCCGACGAGACGCTGCGCCGCGGGCGCGCTGCGCTCGCCCCCGACGAGGTCGAGCACGGCGGCGCTCGTCCAGAGACCGACGGGCACGTCGGTGAGGGTCGCGTGCAGGGCGTGGCCGAGCGAGCGGCCGTGCAGCTCCTCGCGCAGCCGCCCGTGCGAGGGGACGAGGGCGAGCGCGACGCCGCGCACGGTGCCGGAGAGCCCGTCGAGCGCGGGGGAGTCCTCGAGCCGCCGGGCGAGGCGCAGGAGGACGGGGGAGTCGTCGTGGACGGCGGTGCCGGGGGCGTCGGGCATGGTGGCTCCTCAGGGCGCGTCCAGCGCCCGTTCTCGAAGCTGCGTCGACCGTAGGCACGTTCGCGTGCGCTCGCGCGCGTGGGCCCGGACGCACGTCGCCCTCGTCCCGGCGGGCCCGGACGAGGGCGGTTCGCCGCGGGGCAGGCGTGCGGCGGTCTTCTTCACCGGCTGCCCCGCGACGGGCACCACGCTAGGGGCTCGGCTCCCGCGGCGGCGTTCCCCGCCGGGGGTGAAATCCGGCGTGTCGCGTCTCGGCGGCCCCCAGATGCGACCGGCGGCGGACGGCCACAGGGTGGGAGGACGCTCGACGCGTCGAGAACGGGGCGCGTGCCGTGGTCCTCCGCGCACGCTCGTGCGGGGAGGCGACCTCCCGAGGGAGAGAACATGTTCTTCCACCGTCAAGAGCTCCAGCACCAGGCCACGCCGGACCGCCCGGACGCCGTCTACGCCCGCAAGCTCCAGGAGGTGCTGGGCGGGCAGTACGGCGAGATCACCGTGGCCATGCAGTACGGCTTCCAGTCCTGGAACGCCCACATCCCCGGCAAGTACCGCGACCTGCTCTACGGCATCGGTGCCGAGGAGTTCGGGCACGTCGAGATGCTCGCGACGATGATCGCGCAGCTCCTCGAGAAGGCGCCCGTCGGCGCCGTCGAGGGAGCGGTCCAGAACGACCCGACCGTGGCGGCGGTCATCGGCGGCACGGACCCGCAGCACGCGATCGTCGCGGGGGCCGGTGCACGGCCCGTCGACTCGAACGGCAACCCCTGGTCGGCCGGGTACGTGACCGCGAGCGGGAACCTGCTCGCCGACTTCACGGCCAACGCCAATGCCGAGATGCAGGGCCGCGTGCAGGTGGCGCGGCTCTACCACATGACCGACGACGCGGGGGTGAAGGACCTGCTGGCGTTCCTGCTCGCGCGCGACACGATGCACCAGAACCAGTGGCTCGCGGCGGCGCAGGAGCTGCGTGACGAGGGCGTCGAGGAGCTGCCGGTGCCCAGCACGTTCCCGCTGTCGAAGGAGGACCGCGACGTGTCCTACCAGTACATCAACTTCTCCGACGGCGAGCACGCGTCCGAGGGGCGCTGGGCGAGCGGCCCGACCCCCGACGGCAAGGGCGAGTTCACGTACGTCGCCGAGCCGCCCGCGGGCGTCCCGATGCCGCCGCCCACGACGCCGGACGAGCGCTTCCACGGCACGACCGGGAAGCCCTCGACGCTCGAGAAGGCGAAGGGCGCCGTCAAGGACGCCCTGCACAAGGACTGAGAGGGGGCGACCGTCATGACCGCCGCATCCGCACCACGGGACGCCGCGCGGGCCGACCGCCCGGCGCGGGGCGTGCACCAGTACCTGGCGCTCGTCATCGGGATCGTCTACCTGCTGGTGGGCGTCGTCGGGTTCGCCGTCACGGGGTTCGACGGGTGGACCGTGCACGACCACTCGCAGACCCTACTGGTCTTCGCGATCAACCCGCTGCACAACGTCGTCCACCTCGTCATCGGCCTCCTCGGCGTGCTGCTGTGGAGCCGGTCGTCGAGCGCCCGGACGTACGGCTGGATCCTCGCGATCGGCTACGGGGCCGCGTTCGTCTACGGGCTGGTCGTCGTGAACGACCCGGAGGCGAACGTCCTCAACATCAACGGTGCGGACAACGTCCTGCACGCGGTGAGCGCGGCCGCGGGCCTCGCCATCGCGCTGTGGCCGGCGCGCCGGGAGACCGGTCCCGCGACGCCCACCACGAGGACGGCCGCGTGACGGACACCCCGGTCGACCTGACGGCGAGCGAGACCGGGCGCGTCCTGCGGGACGTGCTCGGTCCGCTCGTCGCCCAGGGCGCCATCGTGCGGCGTCCCCGCGCGACCGCCTGGGCGGAGCGACGCCAGGTCGACCGCACGTCGCGCCGGGTCCTCGAGCGGCTGCGTGCCCGGTACGACGGCGCCCCGCTCGTCGTGCGCCTCGGGGGCCGGCGGCTCGTGCTCGCCACGCGGCCCGAGCACGTCGAGCGCATCCTGGCGGGGTCGCCCGAGCCCTTCACGCCGGCGTCCTGGGAGAAGCGGGGCGCGCTCGCCCACTTCCAGCCGGACGGCGTGCTGATCTCGCCGCTCCCGGAGCGGCTGGTGCGCCGCCCGTACAACGAGGCGGTGCTCGACATGTCCGAACCCGTGCACCGCGACGGGGACGCGTTCGTCGCCGCGGTCGAGCGCGAGACCCGCGCGCTCGTCGCGACCGTCGAGGCGTCGGGCCGGCTGGACTGGGACACGTTCGCCGCGTCGTGGTGGCGCACCGTGCGGACGGTCGTCCTCGGCCGGGCGGCGCGCGACGACGAGCGACTCGTCGCGATCCTCGACGCGCTGCGGCGCGACGGGAACTGGTCGTGGTTCCGGCCGCGCCGACCCTGGCTCCGCGCCGCCCTGGAACGGCGGATCGCCGAGCACGTCGCCGTCGCCGAGCCGGGGACCCTCGCGGCGCGCGGCCGCGACACCGGCGGGGCGGACGCCGTGCGTCGGCAGATCCCGCACTGGCTCTTCGCGTTCGACGCGGCAGGCGCCGCGACGTTCCGCGCGCTCGCGGTCGCCGCGGCGCGGCCCGCCGTGCGCGACCGGCTGCTCGCAGAGCCGGCGACCGCCGGGGACGGTCCGGCCGTCCTCCCGTACGCCCGCGGGTGCGTGCTCGAGTCCGTCCGGCTGTGGCCGACGACGCTCGCGATCCTGCGCGACGCGACGGCCCCCGTGCGCTGGGGCGCGCGCACCTTCCCGGCGGGCACCGGGTTCGTCGTGCTCAGCGCGTTCTTCCACCGGGACGCGGACCGCCTGCCGTTCGCCGACGCGTTCACGCCCGAGGCGTGGCTCGACGGCCGGGCCGACGCCGACTGGGGCCTCGTCCCGTTCAGCGGCGGTCCCGTGTCGTGCCCCGGCCGCAACGTCGTGCTGCTCCTGGCGTCGCACACGCTCGCGCGCGTCGCGCGCCTCGACCTGGCCGTCGCGCGCCGCCGCTACCTCGCCCGGGACCCGCTCCCGCCGACGATGGACCACCTCGGCCTGCGGTTCGGGCTGCGCGGCGAGACGGCCCGCCGGGAGGGCGGGCTCGCCACGAGCGCGGCCGCCTAGGCACCGCCCGGACAGCACGAGGGCCCGGGTGCGCCGCCCCCGGGCGCTCGTGCTGCCGTGCGTCCGGCGGCGCCGGCGGGCGCCCCGCCGGTGGGCGGGGGGGGGGTGGGCGGCGGGGGGGGCGGGTCCGTGTCCTCCGACCCCGAGCCGCTCGCCTGCCGCCCCTCGCGGGGGTTGAGCGACCGCGGGTCGGCGTCCGGGTCCTCGGCGGGGTCGTAGCCGCGCTCGTCGTTCTCGCTCATGTCGGCCTCCTCGGTCGGGCTCTCGTGCTGGTCTCGCGCCCCGGACGGGCGGCGCGTCCTGCCACCGTCGCACGACCTCCCGGCGCTCGCAGGGCTGGGGATGCCTGGCCGCGGACCCGCTCGTAGCCTGGGGGCGGCGGGCGTGACCGGCAGGTCCCGTCCGTCACGGAGAGTCGAGAAGGGGCCCCGCCGGCACGCAGCGACGCCAGTCCAGGAGGTCCCGATGCCCGACGCGCCCAGCATGCTCGACACGCTGCCCCGCCTGCGGAGCCTCGCGGAGGTCGCCGGGCTCGTGGAGGTGGTGCGCCCCCTCTACTTGCGGTTCAGCGGCGGTCCGGAGCAGGATGCCGAGAGCGTGAGCCGCGACCACGAGAGCGGGTGCCTGCTGCCCGGTCTCAGCGTCAACCCGCTGACGCCCGAGCCGTGGTGGGACCGCCCGGTGGAGCACTGGGTGGCACGCCAGCTCTGCCAGTACGCGCACCTCATGACGCCGGAGCGCTTCCCGTGGCTCCTCACGGGCGAGGTCGCCGGGCGCGGCCCGGACAGCGAGCCGCTCCTCGTGGACGTCGTGCCGGCCGCGTCGCTCGACCCGCGGGTCGTCGAGGAGGCGGGCCGGCTCTACCGGGAGGCGTTCGACGCGGGCGACGACGGCACGTGAGGAGCGGCGCCGTCACGCGAGCCCGGGTCGCGTGCGCACGCGCGTGGCCGGGATCTCCCGGGGCCGCGTCGCCGCGTACCACCCGGCCACGAGGAGCACCATGAGCGTGACGTCCACGACGTCGCCCGCGTAGTACATGAGCTGCGCGCCCGTGCGCGCGTCGGCGGGGGAGACGCCCGCCGGCGGGTGGGCGTAGAGCCACTTCGCGAGCACGGAGTGCGCGGCGACGAAGGCGACGAGCACCCCCGCGCGCACCCGGACGGACGCGCGGGACGGGTGCGGGTCCGGTCCGACGAGCGACGCGGTGAACAACCAGCCCGCGAGCAGGACGTGCGCGTGCACCACCACGCCCACGACCGCGGAGGAGTGGGTGAGGTGGAAGAGCCCTGTCGTGTACAGGAGCCAGAGCCCGCCCGCGTCGAGCAGCCCGGCCACCACGGGGTGGCCGACGACGCGCGGCACGGGGGAGCGCAGCACCGCGCTGACGCGACGCGCCCGGGCGGGCGGCAGCGCGCGCAGGAGCAGCGAGACGGGCGCGGCGAGCACGAGGAGCAGCGGCGCCAGCATGCCCAGCAGGACGTGCCCGGCCATGTGGGCCGTGAAGCCCGACCGCGACGCCTCCGCGAGCGGCCCGACGGTCGCGACGCCCGCGCACGCGAGCCCCGCGTACCAGGACAGCGTGCGCCGCACGGGCCAGGGGCTGCGCGACCGGGCCGCCCGCAGCCCGGCGGCGTAGGCGGCGGCGCCCAGGGCGAGCGCGACGACCGCGACGACCGTCAGCACGGCGGGCCCGCCGGTCGCGACGTGAGGGTGCGGGGGCATCACGCGGTCCCGGCGGCGCCGGCACGAGCGGGCCGCGCGCGGCGCAGGACGACCAGCCCGACGACGAGCGCGACGACCGCCGTCCCGATCCACACGACGTCGTACGCCAGGAGGTCGACGCCGTACCGGATCTGGTGGATCCCGAGGATCTTGTGGTTGAGGACGCCGTCCAGGAGCTGGAAGCCCCCGACGCCGACGACCACGGCCCCGACCCAGCGCGACCACGACACCTCCGTGCGGCGGCGCACGTCGGCGAGCAGGAACAGCCCCCAGACGGTGACGAACCAGCCCACCGCGTGGAAGACGCCGTCCGCGGCGAGCGCGACCTGTGTCGTCGACAGGTCGTAGAAGTGGTGCCACTGCAGGCCCAGGTGGAACACGAACAGGTCGATGATCGACGCCGCGATCCCGGCACCGAACAGGACGACCGACAGGACGGTCCGGCGGTCGTGCGCGCGCGCCGCGTCGGCCGGGCCGTTCACGAGCGGCCCGGGTCGTCGTCGGCGGGGTCCGGGGCGTCCTCGACGACGAGCGCGCGAAGGAGGGACTCGGCGACCTCGCGCGGGCTCACGTTCCGGTGCCGGGACGCCGAGTCGATGATGCGGCGGGCCACGTCGGCGGAGCACTGGTTCGTCTGCATGATCGCGCCGACGGCGCGCTCCGTGGCGACGGCGTCGGACATGTCCCGGTAGAAGCCCGCGGTCGAGTCCTCGAGCACCGCCAGCTCGAGCCGCAGCCCGACCGCGGACGCCACGAGCTGGGCGTACGCGTCGGCGGCGGTCAGGAGCTCCGGCGTCCACGGGTCGGGTGCGCGCGAGTACAGGTTGAGCGCGACGGCGACGTCCGCGGTGACGATCGCGGGGACGGCGACCGAGGAGACGAAGCCCTCCTCGGCGCACTGTCGTGCCCAGCGCTCCCAGCCGACCGACTCCTCGACGGACGGCACGAGCCGGGAGCCGCCGTCGTCCATCGCGTCGATGCAGGGGCCGGCGTCGTCGAGCGCCTCGGCCTGGTCGCAGCGCGCCGCGGCGTCGGTGCTGCTGCCCGCGCGCACGCTCACGCCGGCCTGGCGCATCGTCACGCTGACCTCGAAGCCGTGGCCGAGGATCGTCGCGGCCCGGTCCGCGAGCTCCTGCGGGAAGCTGGCGATGCCCGTCGTGCCCTCCTGGAGGTCGGCGCCCGCGCCCACGCGGGCAGGTCCTCACGCTACGGCGGGTGCCTCCCGCTCGCGCGCACTCGCGCCGGGGTGCGCGAGCGGTTGCCAGTGCGGGGCGCGCGACTAGCGTCGCCTCATGGTGACCGTCACTCGGGCCGTGCGATGCCCCTCCGACGCGGTGCTCGGCGTCCTCGCGGACGGCTGGTCGTACTCGACGTGGATCGTCGGGACGGCACGCATCCGTGCCGTCGACGACACGTGGCCCGCGCCCGGGTCGCGGATCCTGCACTCGGTCGGGCTGTGGCCCGCGTTGCTCGACGACGAGACGGTCGTGCGCGCCTGGGACCCGGACCGGGGGATCGACCTCCAGGCGCGCGGCTGGCCCGCGGGCGAGGCGCGCGTGCGGATCGAGGTGCGACCGACGGAGCAGGGCTGCACCGTGCGGATCACGGAGGACGCCGAGAAGGGTCCGGGCACGCTCGTGCCCCGGCCGGTGCGGAGCGCGGTGATCGGCCCCCGGAACGTCGAGGCCCTGCGCCGGCTCGCGTACCTCGCGGAGCGCCGGACCCCGTAGCGCGGGAGCACCGTGCCCGGGGCGCCCCCGCGTCAGGGGTCGCGCAGCAGCCGTGCCCACGCGGTGCGCACGAGCGCGCGGCGCAGCGACCCGCGCGGTCCGGCGGCGGCGAGAGCGGCCCGCGCCGCGTTCCACCCGCACGCCCCGTGGACCCCGCCGCCGGGATGGGCGGACGCGCTCGCGAGGTAGAGCGACGCGACGGGCGTCTCGGGGCGGCCGAGGCCGGGCGTCGGGCGCAGGAAGAGCTCCTGGTGGACGGCCGACGTGCCGCCGTTGATCGCCCCGCCCGCGAGGTTCGCGTCGGCCGCCTCCAGGTCGGCCGGGGTCTGCACGAAGCGACCCACGACCGTGTCGGAGAAGCCGGGCGCGACCCGCTCGACCGCGTCCTCCACGCGGCGCACCTCGTCCGTGACGCGCTCGCGCGTCCACGGGACGCCGTGCGGCACGTGCGTGTAGGCCCACGCCGACTCCGTGCCCGCGGGCGACCGCGTGGGGTCCGACGTCGTCATCTGCCCGAGGACGAGGAACGGCCGCTCGGGGACGTGGCCGCGCGAGAGCGAGGCCGCGACGTCGACGAACCCCGCCCGGTCGACGCCGAGGTGCACCGTGCCCGCACCGCGCGCCCCGGGCGCGGTCCACGGCACGGGCCGGTCGAGCGCCCAGCTCACCTTCACGGTCGGGTGGTCCCACTGGAACCGGCCGAGGTCGCGCACGAGCCGCGCCGGGAGCCGGTCGGCGCCGACGAGGTCGAGGTAGAGCGCGGGCGCGCTGACGTCGGCGAGCACGGCGTGGCGGGCGCGCACGTGCCGCCCGTCGGCCGTGCTCCCGCCGACCGCGCGCCCCCGCCCCACGTGCACGCGCGCGACCCGCGCGCCGCGCGCGGGGGGCCCCCCCGCGCGGCCCCCCGCCCCCCGCCCCCCCCCCCCCCCGCCCCCCCCCCCACCACGTGCACGCGCTCGACCCGCGCGCCGGTGACGACGTCGCCCCCGCGGGCGCGCAGCCGGGAGACGAGCGCGTCGGGGAGCCGGCCGGCACCCCCGGTCGGTACGGGGAAGCCCACGTCCTGGCCGAGCATGGCGAGCAGCCAGCCGAACACGCCGCTGCCCGCGGCGTCGGGCGGGACGTCGGCGTGCATGGCGTTGCCGGTGAGCAGCAGGCCGCCCCCCTCGCCGCGGAACGTCTCGTCGGCCAGGCGGCGCACGGGCAGGACGGCGAGCCGGGCCAGGTCGAGCGTGCCCGCCGCGCCGAGCCGGCGCAGCACGCGCAGCACCGGCCCGGCCGCCGGGAGCGGGCTGAACAGCGCGTCGAGGAGCGGGTCGCGCACGCGGTCCCAGCCCGCCACGAGCTCGAGCCACGCGTCGCCGTCGCCGGGTGCGACCTCGTCGAGCCCGGCGGCCGTGTCCTCGGCGCGGGCGCGCAGGACGGCGGCACCGCCGTCGTCGAGGGCGTGCGCGAGGACGTCCGGGGCGCGGGACCACGTGAGGCCGTGCTCCTCGAGGTGCAGTCCCCGGATCACGGGCGACCCCGCGGCGAGCGGGTAGAACGCGCTGAAGAGGTCCGTCTCGTACCCCGGCGCCGCGACCTCGGCGGAGCGGACCGCGCCGCCGTACGTCTCCTGCGCCTCGAGGACGAGCACGTCCCACCCGGCGTCGGCGAGCGCGTTCGCGGCGACGAGGCCGTTGGGCCCCGCCCCGACCACGACGGCGTCGACGGTGGTCAGGCCCACGGGTCGAGCACGACCTTGATGCAGCCGTCCTCCTTGCGCTGGAACGTGCGGTACGCGTCGGGCGCCGACTCGAGCGGCAGCCGGTGCGTGCGCAAATCCAGCACGCCGAGCGGGTCGGAGACGTCGGCGGCGAGGGGGAGGACGTCGTCGGTCCAGCGGCGCACGTTCGCCTGGCCCATGCGCAGGGTCACCTGCTTGTCGAAGAGCTGCATCATGGGCAGCGGGTCCTTCGCCCCGCCGTAGACGCCGGAGATCGAGATCGTGCCGCCGCGGCGGACGAGGTCGATCGCGGTGTAGAGGGCCGCGAGGCGGTCGGTCGCGGCGCGCTCGGTGAGGGGCGCGGCGAGCGCGTCGGGCAGGACGCCGACGACCTTCTGGGTGGCCTCGGCGACGGGGGAGCCGTGCGCCTCCATCCCGACGGCGTCGATGACGGAGTCCGCACCGCGGCCCGACGTGAGGTCGCGCACCGCGCCGACGAGGTCGTCGACCGCCGACGGGTCGAGGGTCTCGACGCCGTGACGCTCGGCCATCGCGCGCCGCTCCGGCACGCGCTCGATCCCGACGACGCGGGACGCGCCGCGGTGCAGCGCGATCCGGGCGGACATCTGCCCGATCGGGCCGAGCCCCAGCACCACGACCGTGCCGCCGGGCGGCACGTCGGCGTACTCGACGGCCTGCCACGCGGTGGGCACGACGTCGGAGAGGTAGAGGTAGCGCTCGTCCGGGGAGCCGTCGTCGGGCACGACGACCGGCCCGTACTGGGCCTGCGGCACGCGCAGGTACTGGGCCTGCCCGCCGGGCACCTGGCCGTAGAGCTTGGTGTACCCGAAGAGCGCGGCGCCCTTGTCCTGCGACCGGACCTGCGTCGTCTCGCACTGGGTCTGCAGCCCGCGCTCGCACATCCAGCAGTGCCCGCACGCGATGTTGAACGGGACGACGACGCGGTCGCCGACCCGGAGGTTCCCCGCCTCGGGCCCGACCTCCTCGACGACGCCCATGGCCTCGTGGCCCAGGACGTCGCCGGAGTCGAGGAACATCCCGAGCACCCCGTACAGGTGCAGGTCGGAGCCGCAGATCGCGGTCGACGTGACGCGCACGATCGCGTCCGTGGGCTGCTCGATCCGGGGGTCGGGCACGTCCTCGACGCTCACCTTCTCGCGTCCCTGCCAGGTCAGTGCTCGCATGGTGCTGCCGTCCTTCCGTGGGTGGTGCGTGTGCGTGGTGCGTGGTGCGCGTGCGTGGTGGGGACGGCGGGCTCAGCCCTTGCTCCCCGTCGTCGCCACCCCCTCGACGAAGTGCCGCTGGCCGAGGAAGAAGAGGAGGATCATCGGGAGGGTCGTGATGACGGAGGCCGTGACGACGACCTCCCACTGCGACTCGCCGCCGGGGCCGAACTGGTCGATGAGCGCCTTGAGGCCGCGCGGGATGGTGAACGTCGACGAGTCCTGCAGGTAGATGAGCGGGCGCATGAGGTCCGTCCAGGCTGCCTGGGCCTCGAAGAGGAGCGTCAGGACGAGGGCGGGCCGGCACAGCGGCACCGCGATGCGCCAGAACATCTGCCAGTTGTTCGCGCCGTCGAGGCGCGCGGCCTCGAACGGCTCGCGCGGCAGGCCGAGGAAGAACTGCCGCAGCAGGAACACGTAGAACGCGCTCGCGAACAGGTTCCCCGCCCACAGCGGCACGTTCGTCCCCACGAGCCCGAGCTGGTTCCAGATGAGGAACGTGGGGATCATCGTCACGGCGCCCGGCAGCATCATGGTCGCGAGCACGAGCGCGAACAGGGCGCCCCGGCCGCGGAAGCGGAAGAACGCGAAGCCCCACGCGACCAGCGCGCTCGACACCGTGACGAGGCCCGCCGCGAGCACGGTGACGACGACGGTGTTCCCGAGCCACAGCGCGAGCGGCGCCTCCTGCCAGACGGTCACGTAGTTGTCGAGCGTGAACGTGCGCGGCACGAGCCGGTTGTCGAACACCTCGGCGCGAGGCTTGAACGACGCGGAGAGCAGCCACAGCAGCGGGTACACGAACGCGACCGTGGCGAGCACGAGCGCGGCGAGCACGACGGCGCGCAGCCACCGGCGGCGCGGCCCGCGCCCGGCGCCGCGCGTCCGGGCGGGGGGCGGCGGCCC
>ERZ1464638.78-NODE-78-length-11272-cov-9.671570_pt1 | contig 11272 bp, 10 predicted proteins | sample MGYA00563985_ERZ1464638 | MGnify/ENA primary metagenome ERZ1464638 (study PRJEB39283, sample SAMN07833650) | human skin metagenome | isolation source: Scalp | host: Homo sapiens | place: India: Bengaluru | collected 2015-07-03 ...
GGGCCCGTGGGCGCGGAGAGTTGTCTCAGAGCCAGGTCACGGTGTGCGCGGCGGTCGCGGTGGCGGTGCTCGCGCTCGTCCCCGCGGTGCTGCGCCCGCCGACCGGCGGGCTCCCGCGCGACGGGCGGCTGCACTCGTGGTCGTTCCTCGTGCGCGTCGGCGGCCTCGTCGTCGTGCTCGCCCTCGTGGGCGCGGCCTGGGCGTTCGGCCGGGTCCTCGGCGGTGCCGCGTGAGGCGCGGTCCGGGGGCGCTGCGGGCGACCGACGTCGCGCGCCTCCTCCCGGCGCGCACCCTGCCGCCGTCCCCGCCGCCCGGCGCCTACGCGCCCGACGCCGCGACCTCCCACGTGCTCGACCTCGCGCGCCGCGCGGGGCACCCCGAGCACCGCGTACGCGCGCTCGCGACGACCCTCGACGGGCTGCGGCCCGCGGACCGGCGTGCCGCCGCCGCCCCGCCCCGCCGGCTCGCCCGCCCCGCCGCGGCGCCCGCGGGCCGGCCGCCCGCGCCCCCGGGCGCGCCCGCGCGCCAGACCGACGGCACGACGTGCGGCTCGGCCGTGCTGGGCCTCCTCGCCGCGGCGGGCGACCCGGTGCTCGCCCTGTGGCTCGCCACCGGGCTGCGTCCGGGGGACGCCTGGCGCCACGACCCGGAGGACGCTCGCGCACGGGGCGGCGTCGAGCGGTTCCGGACGCTCCAGCAGGCGCTCAAGCGCCGCACGAACCGGCGCGCGCTGGGACCGCTGCCGTGGCCCGCGGCGCTCGGGACGCCGCCCTGGGGCGCCGCCCGGACCGCCCGCCCCCCGGACGGGCGGGACGTGGCCCCGGTCGTCGCGGGGCCGGGCGCGGTGCGCGGCGCGCGCGCCGCGCTCGCCGCGGCGGCGCGCGGCGTGCCCGTGCCGCTCTTCACCGGCGGAGACCTCGCGCTCGGGCTCGCGACCGCCGTCCCGCGCCACGTCGTGCTCCTCACCGACGCCGACGCCGGGGCGAGGTGGTGCCGGGTCTACGAGCCGTCGTCGGGCACGCTCCGCACCGTCGCGGCGGGTGCGCTCCTCGACGGTGCCCGGGTGCCCGCCGTGCGCCACGCGCTCGGGGGCTGGCCGCACGTGTGCTGGGCGCTCCTGCCCGACGGCCGCGCTGGCGAGGCCGTGCGCCCGGCGGCAGGATGGGCGCAGCCGCCACGACCGTGGTGAGCACGCCGATCGTCGAGGAGGAGTCGCGATGAGCACCGTGCCCGGGAACGACGCATGGCGGGACGCCGGTCTGGACGAGCAGGGCGAGGACGCCGTCAGCCTGGTGGAAGAGGTCGAGGACGACGACCCCGGGGTCGAGGACCCCGTGCACGAGGTCGACGAGTACCAGCCGCGGACCCCGCGCCCCGACCTGGAGGGCGAGGCCGCCGAGGCCGACGTCGTCGAGCAGGCGTCCGCCGTGCCCGGCAGCGACGACGACTACGCCTGACCGTCCGCACCCGGCCGGTGCGCTCGGCGCGAGGCGGGGCGTACCGGCCGGTACCGTGAGCGCATGACCACCGAGAACGCCCCGCTGACGGTCGACGTCATCCGCGCGCTGCCCAAGGTCGTGCTGCACGACCACCTCGACGGCGGGCTCCGCCCCGCCACGATCCTCGAGCTCGCCGCCGACGTGGGGCACCAGCTCCCCGCGGACGACGCCGAGGCGCTCGGCGCCTGGTTCGCGGAGTCCGCGGACTCCGGGTCGCTCGTGCGCTACCTCGAGACGTTCGACCACACGATCGCCGTCATGCAGACGCGCGACGCCCTCGCCCGCGTGGCCCGCGAGGCGGTGCTCGACCTCGCGCGCGACGGCGTCGTGTACGCCGAGCAGCGCTGGGCGCCCGAGCAGCACCTCCAGCGCGGCCTCACCCTCCAGGAGACGGTCGACGCCGTCCAGTCCGGCATCGAGCAGGGCGTCGCCGAGGCGGCCGCGGAGGGGCGGACCATCCGCGTCGGGCAGCTCGTCACCGCGATGCGGCACGCCGACCGCTGGTCGGAGATCGCGGAGCTCGCGGTCGCGAACCGCGGGAACGGCGTCGTCGGGTTCGACATCGCGGGCGCGGAGGACGGCTTCCCGCCCTCGCGCCACGGCGAGATCTGGCGCTACCTGGCCGAGCAGAACTTCCCCGTGACGATCCACGCGGGCGAGGCGGCGGGCCCGCAGTCGATCGCCGAGGCCGTGCACCTCGGCCAGGCGAGCCGCATCGGCCACGGCGTCCGCATCGTCGAGGACATCGCGTTCGACCCGGAGTTCCCGCACAGCGCCGAGGGCGAGCCCGGGACGGCCGCGCTCGGCCTCCTCGCGCACTGGGTGCGCGACCACCAGATCCCGCTCGAGCTGTGCCCGTCGTCGAACGTGCAGACCGGGGCGGCGACGTCGATCGCCGACCACCCGATCACCCGCCTCAAGGAGCTCGACTTCGCGGTCACGCTCAACACCGACAACCGGCTCATGTCGCGCACGACGATGACCCAGGAGATGGCGCTCCTCGTCGAGCACGCCGGCTGGACCATCGACGACCTCGCGGACGTCACGATGACCGCCGCGTGGAGCGCGTTCGTGCACCACGACGAGCGTCGTGCGCTCGTCGACGACGTGATCCTCCCCGGCTACCAGCAGATCGAAGGAGCGCAGCTGTGAGCGACGTGACCGGTACGCAGCCCCTGGACGCGGCGGGCCTGGCCCGCTTCGTCGACCACACGCTGCTCAAGCCCGAGGCCACCCCCGCGGACGTCGCGGCGCTCGTCGAGGAGGGCGTCCGCCTGGGCGTCTACTCCGTGTGCGTCTCCCCGTCGATGCTGCCCCTGGACCCGGCGACCACGCGCGAGCGCGGGCTGCTCGTCGCGACGGTGTGCGGCTTCCCGTCGGGCAAGCACCACAGCGACGTCAAGGCGTTCGAGGCGGCCCGGTCCGTCCGCGACGGCGCCGACGAGGTCGACATGGTCATCGATGTCGGCGCGGCCAAGGCCGGCGCGTGGGACGCGGTGCGCGACGACGTCGCGGCCGTCCGCGCCGCCGTCCCTGTGGACAGGGTCCTCAAGGTCATCATCGAGTCCGCCGCGCTCACGGACCACGAGATCGTCGAGGCGTGCCGCGCGTCCGAGGCGGCGGGCGCGGACTTCGTCAAGACCTCGACCGGGTTCCACCCGGCCGGAGGCGCGTCGACGCACGCCGTCTCGATCATGGCCGAGACCGTCGGCGGTCGCCTGGGCGTCAAGGCGTCCGGCGGCGTCCGCACGCTCGCCGACGCGCTCGCGATGATCGAGCACGGCGCCACGCGCCTCGGGCTGTCCGGTACCGCCGCCGTCCTCGCGGGGTTCGTCGGCGCGGACGCCCCCTCTGCCGGCGCCGCGGCCGCCGGCCGGGCGGGCCGGCGGGGGGGCCCGCCGCGGCGCCGGTGGGCCCCGCGGGGGGCCCCGGTCACCGGACCGGCCCGGCGCCCGGGGACCCCGGCTCGTGGTGGCTCAGAGGCCGAGCGCGCGCGTCATGTCGGCCTTGACGCGGTCGATGCGGTCGCGGGCGAAGGCGCGGGCCGCGGTGAGGTCGTCGTGCGAGGCGTCCGGGGCGACCGGGACCACGACCTCCAGGTAGCACTTGACCTTCGGCTCGGTGCCGCTCGGACGCACGATGACGCGCGTGCCGTCCGCGGTGAGGATCCGCACGCCGTCCGTCGGCGGGAGCCCGTCCAGGCCCGCGGAGAGGTCGGTGACGTCGGAGACGCCGGCCCCCGCGAGGGTGCGCGGGGGAGCGGCCCGCAGGTGGGCCATCGTCTCGCCGATGCGGTCGAGGTCCTCGAACCGGGCGGAGAGCTGGTCGCTCACGTGCAGGCCGTGGGCGCGCGCCAGGTCGTCGAGCGCGTCGACGATCGAGCGTCCCTCGGCCTTGAGGCGGTTCGCGAGCTGCGCGACGAGCAGCGCCGCGCTGATGCCGTCCTTGTCCCGGACGTGGGCCGGGTCGACGCAGTAGCCGAGCGCCTCCTCGTAGCCGAACACGAGGCCGTCGACGCGCGAGATCCACTTGAACCCGGTGAGCGTCGTCGCGAAGCCGAGCCCGTGCGCGGCCGCGATCTTGCCCAGCAGCCGCGACGACACGATCGAGCAGGCGAGCACGCCCCCCGGCGCGCCCGACGCGGCGACGCGGCGCGCGACGTCGTCGCCCAGGAGCGCGCCGACCTCGTCGCCGTGCAGCATGCGCCAGCCGTTCGACCGGGCCGTCTCCGCCCCCTGGTACGTCCCGACGCGCGGGTCGAGCACCGCGACGGCGCACCGGTCGGCGTCGGGGTCGTTGGCGAGCACGACGTCGGCCGCCGCGTCCTGCGCGACGGCGAGCGCGAGGTCCATCGCGCCCGGCTCCTCGGGGTTGGGGAAAGCGACGGACGGGAAGTCGGGGTTCGGGTCGAGCTGCTCCTCGACCGGCACGACCGTCGTGAAGCCCGCGTCGCGCAGGACGTGCGCGACCGTCTCGCCGCCCACGCCGTGCAGCGCCGTGGTGACGACCTTGAGGTCGCGCCGTGCGCCGTCGGACAGCGCGAGGACCGACCGCTCGTAGGCGACGACGACCTCGCGGTCCAGCACGGTCCACCCGGACGACGCGCGCGGGACGGACCGCGCCGGCCCGACGGCCGCGATCGCGGCGGCGATGTGCGCGTCGTACGGCGGGACGATCTGTGCGCCCTGGCCGGAGTCGGTGACGACGCGGCCGCCGAGGTAGACCTTGTACCCGTTGTCGGCGGGCGGGTTGTGGCTCGCGGTCACCATGACGCCCGCGTCGGCGCCGAGGTGGCGCACCGCGAAGGCGAGGACGGGCGTCGGCCCCGCCGCCCGCCGCCCGCGCCCGCCGCGGCCCGCCGCGGGGCGCCCGGCCGCGCGGCCCCCCGCGACCGAGCGGGCGCGGCGCCGCGCGTCGACCCCGACGACGACGCGCGGGCGCGCCGCGCCGCCCGCGCCCGCCGGGCCGAGGGTGTCGAGCAGGTAGGCGCCCAGGCCCGCGGCCGCGCGGATCACGACCGCGCGGTTCATGCGGTGCGGCCCCGCCTCCATGCGCCCGCGCAGGCCCGCCGTGCCGAACTCGAGCGGGCCGGAGAACCGGTCCTGCAGGTCGGCGAGCGCCCGCACGCGCACGTCGTGCTTGCGCGGGTCGGGGGAGTCGACGAGCTCGAGCAGACGGCGCAGCTCGTCCTGGTCGCTCGCGTCGACGTCGTCGTCGATCCACGCCGTGACGCGCGCGAGGAACGCCGCGTGGTCGGTCCCCGGGTCGAAGGTCGGGTCGTCGGCCGGGTCGGCCCGGTGCCCCGCAGTGCGGTCCGTCATGTCACACCAGCTTCGCGATGTCGGCCAGGAGGGCGCTGATCCGGGGTCCCGCGGCCTGGCCGGCCTCGATGACCTCGGCGTGGGAGAGCGGCGTCGGGCTGATCCCGGCGGCGAGGTTCGTCACGAGCGAGACGCCGAGCACCTCCAGGCCGCAGTGCCGGGCCGCGATGGCCTCGAGCGTCGTGGACATGCCCACGAGGTCGGCGCCGAGGATCCCGGCCATCCGGACCTCGGCGGGCGTCTCGTAGTGCGGCCCGGGGAACTGGGCGTACACGCCCTCGGGGAGCGTCGGGTCGACGCGGTGCGCGAGCTCGCGCAGGCGCGGCGAGTACACGTCGGTCAGGTCGACGAACGTCGGCCCCTCCAGAGGGCTGCGGGCCGTGAGGTTGATGTGGTCGGAGAGGAGGACGGGCGTGCCCGCGCCCCACTCCTGGTTGAGCCCGCCGCAGCCGTTCGTGAGGATGAGCGTCTCCGCGCCCGTCGCGGCGGCCGTGCGCACGCCGTGCACGACGGCGCGCACCCCCTTGCCCTCGTACAGGTGCGTGCGCGAGCCGAGCACGAGGGCGTGCCGCACCGAGCCGTCGGCGCGCTCGACCCGGATGGACCGCGTCACCGAGAGGTGTCCCGCGACCGCGGGTGCGGAGAAGCCGGGGATCTCGTGCGTCGGGACCTCCGCGACGACCTCGCCGAGCAGCTCCGCGGCGCCGCCCCAGCCCGACCCGAGCACGAGGGCCATGTCGTGGCCCTCGACCCCGGTGGCCTGCGCGATGTGGTCGGCCGCGGCCCGGGCCACGAGGAAGGGGTCGGTCGCGGGATCGTCGAGCGGGGGTGTGCTCGGAGGCGTCGTCGTCATGGTCGCAAGGCTAGTCCGTCCCCGGGCCCGCGACCTGACGAGCACCGCCGTCCCGTGCGGCGCGCCGGACCTGCCGCGACGTCTCGCATGCTGACACCGAGGGACGCGACGGCCTGACAGAATGTGCGGCGTGACGCACGTGAGCATGGACTCCTCGACCGCCCCGGACAGCACCCGCATCGTCGTCGTGGGGGGTGGGCCCGGCGGCTACGAGGCCGCCCTCGTCGCCCGTCGCCTCGGCGCCGACGTCACCGTCGTCGAGCGCCACGGGCTCGGCGGCGCGGCCGTCCTGACGGACGTCGTCCCCTCGAAGACGCTCATCGCCACCGCCGACTGGATGACGATCGCCGAGCGCGCCGCCGAGCTCGGCATCCGCCTCCCCGTCGACACGGCCAAGGCGCAGCACCCCGCGATGCGGCGGCACATCGTCGACCTCGAGGCCGTCAACACGCGCGTCATGGCGCTCGCGGCGGCGCAGTCCGCCGACATCCACGCCCGGCTCGAGCGCGAGGGCGTGCGCGTCGTCATCGGCGAGGGCCGGCTCGACGGCCCCGAGCGCGTCGTGGTCGACGCGCCCGACGGCACCGACGGCCCGCTCGTGCTCGACGCCGACGTCATCCTGCTCGCGCTCGGCGCGACGCCGCGCGTGCTCCCGACCGCGCAGCCCGACGGCGAGCGCATCCTCACGTGGACGCAGCTCTACAACCTCTCCGAGCTCCCGGAGCGGCTCGTCGTCGTGGGGTCGGGCGTCACCGGCGCCGAGTTCGCGGGCGCGTACAACGCGCTGGGCTCGGACGTCGTGCTCGTGTCGAGCCGCGACCGCGTGCTCCCCGGCGAGGACGCCGACGCCGCCGAGCTGCTCGAGGGCGTGTTCCGCTCGCGCGGCATGACGGTCATGTCCCGCTCGCGCGCCGAGTCCGCCGAGCGCACCGAGGACGGCGTGCGCGTCACGCTCTCCGACGGCCGCGTCGTCGAGGGCTCGCACGTGCTCATCGCCGTCGGCGCGATCCCCTCGACGAGCGGCATCGGCCTCGAGGAGGCCGGGGTCCGGCTCACGCCCAGCGGGCACGTCGAGGTCGACAAGGTGTCGCGCACGTCGGTGCGCGGGATCTACGCGGCGGGCGACTGCACCGGCGTGCTGCCCCTCGCGTCCGTCGCGGCGATGCAGGGCCGCGTCGCCATGTCGCACGCGCTCGGCGACGCCGTCGTGCCGATCAAGCTGCGCACCGTCGCGGCGAACATCTTCACCGCGCCCGAGATCGCGACCGTCGGGTACAGCGAGGAGCAGCTCAAGGCGCAGAGCAGCAAGTACGTCACGACCGTCCTGCCGCTCGCTCGCAACCCGCGCGCCAAGATGCTCGGCATGCGCGACGGCTTCGTCAAGCTGTTCGCCCACCCGGAGGCGGGGGTCGTGCTGGGCGGCGTGGTCGTCGCGCCGCGCGCGAGCGAGCTCGTGTTCCCCATCACGCTCGCGGTCTCGCACCGCCTCACGGTCGACGACGTCGCGTCGGCCTTCACCGTCTACCCGTCGCTCAGCGGCTCGATCGCCGAGGTGGCGCGCATGCTGCACCACCGGGAGGACTGAGCACCCGCAGGCGGTCCCGGCGGGCGCGGCGCCTCAGCCGAGCGCGGCGGCCAGCCGGCGGGCGCTCGCGGCGGGGTCCTCGGTGCCCGTGACGAGCGTGCGGTGCGCGAGGCTCCGCGTCCCCGGGTCGTCGAACCACTCGGCGAGGAAGTCGTGCCCCGCGGGTCGCCAGTCGGTGCCCTTGGCGGCGAGGGAACGGGCACGCAGCACGCCGAGCGCGTGCTCGCGGTCGGTGCTCGGCAGCACGAGGACGACGTGCGGGACGGACGCGAGCGCGGCGCGGACGCGGGCGAGCTGCGCGGGGTCGGTGTACGACGCGTGCCCCGCGCCGAGCGCCAGCACCGTGCCCGGGTGCTCCGCGACCGCGCGCTCCGTCGCGTGCGCGCGGGCCGGCTCCCACTCGCGCTCGGCCGCCACGCGGCCCACCACGCCGACGCGCTCGACGAGGCGCTCGACGCTCCAGCCGACCTCGGGGTAGTACCGGTCGGCCACGGCGTCGAGGTCGACGAACGGCACCCCGAGCCGCTGCGCGACGAGCGCGCCGAGTGTCGACTTGCCGGTCGCCGCGGGACCGAGCAGGACGAGGACGGGCGCCGGGGGGACGAGCACCTGGCACGTCAGAGCCGTCCGTCGAGACGCAGGCTCCCGTCCGACCAGGCGAGCTCGGTGAGCTGGAAGCCGGGGAACGTGTGCTCGAGCACGCCGCCCAGGAGCGCCTGCACGTCGACCGCGACGCGCGCCTCGGGCAGCACGCGCACGGCCTCCGGCGGCAGGCCGTGCGAGCGCAGCGCGCCCTGCAGCGGCGCCTCGACGAAGCCGAGAAGCTTGTGGGCGGGCAGGCCGGCCGCGCTCGCCTCGACCGCGAGCACCGCGGTGCCCGCGACGACGGACTCCACGCGCAGCGTCGCGCGGACGACCGGGACGAGCCGGGCCGCGAGCCGGAGGGCCGACGGCGGGTCGGGCACCTCGCGCAGGTCGACGACGACCCGCACGTCGTCGCCCTCGCTCGCGACCGACCGCACGTACGGCGGCAGGCCGCCCGTCGCACGGGCGATCTCGACGGCCTCGGTCACGGTCAGCTCGATGCGCACCCGTCGACCCTAACCCGCCGCCCCGCGCTCGGGTCGGGCCGCGGGCGCCGGGATCCCGGGCCGAGGTGGCCGGGACGGGTCTCAGTCCTGCGCGCGGAGCTCGGCGAGCAGCGGGCGGTGGTCGGACGTCGTGACGTCGAGGACCTCGACCGACCGGAACGTCACCGCGGGGGAGCCGAGGACCCAGTCGATGCGGTGCGCCGGAGCCTCGGCGGGCGACGTGAGCGCCGCGGGATCGCCCGCGACGTCCTGCCCGCTCTCGAGACCGGCATCCTCGAGGAGGGCGATCTCGTCCCAGCCGGGCTCCGCGTTGAGGTCGCCCGCCAGGACGTACGCGTCCTCGACCGGCTCGGCGGCGAGGAGAGCGTCGAGCTGGTCGAGGCGGGTCGGGGTGTTCTCCTCCCGGTGCTGCACGTGCACCGACGTGACGCGCACCGGGACGCCCGCGGCGTCGACCGTGGCGGAGACGGCCGAGCGCTCCTGGGGACCGGCGCCGTAGGGGAGTGAGTGGCGCACGACGTCGGTGAGCTCGCCCCGCAGCGGGTCCCAGAGGATCGCGTTGCCGAACTGGCGGTCGGCCGCGGGCGCGAAGACGACCCGCATGCCCGTGGCGCGCGCGAGGTACGTCGCCATGTCGGCGCCGCCGCCGAGCACCCAGCCGCGGGACACCTCCTGGAGGGTCACGACGTCGGCCCCGGACTCCGCGATCGTCGCCGCCATCTCGTCGAGCCGGACCGACGGGTCGACGCTCACGCCGTAGTGCAGGTTCCAGTCCAGCAGCCGCAGGTCGCCCACCGGGTAGTCCGCGACGGCGGCCGCCGTCGTCGGCACGTGGACCTGGGTGACGCCGACGAGCGCGAGCAGCGCGACCGCGCCCCCGAGGGCGAGCGCGAACGGCCCGCGCTCCCGACGGGCGGGCCGCGCGTCGTCCCGGGTCGGCGCGGCGCGGTGCGCACGCCCTCCCTCGACCACGGCGGGGACGGCCACCGCGAGCGCGGCCGCGACGGGCAGCAGGGTGTGGGGGAACGGCAGCGGCACGTCGTACTCGAGCTGGTAGCCCAGCAGCGGGACGGCGACGCCGAGACCCGCGGCGCTCGCGGCGCCGGCGAGCCGGAGCCACGTGAGCGGCAGGGCCGGGCGGGTCAGCGCGAGGGCGAGCGTGCGCGCCGCGACCGGGACCAGCAGCACGAGCAGGGCGAGCAGCACCCACCCCCACGCGCCCGGCCCGTCGAGGCGGGGGACCACGAGCAGGACGACGGCGACGCCCACCACGAGCACCGCGGGCGGGAGCCACACCGCACCGGGACCGGACCGCGCGGGGCGCGGGACGGCCCAGGCCGTGAGCAGCGCGGCGACGGCGAGCCCGGCGACCGCGAACGGGAGCGCGACCCCCGTCTGCGCCGCCGCGAACGCCGGGTTGACCAGCACCTGCACGGCGAGCGCGACGAACGGGCCGAGCACCCACAGCCCGCGCGACCCCGGCAGGGCGTCGCGCCCGCGCAGCACCCACGCGCAGGCGAGCGCCGCCCCCGTGACGGCGGCCGTCACGACCCACGCGCCGACGTCGGCCCGCCAGTAGGCGTCCCACGTCCCCAGGAGCGCGCTCAGCGCCGCGGCGAGGAGCGCGCCGAGCACGACGCCCAGGGCCACGAGGCGGCCCCGCGCGAGGCCGTCGGCCGCGCCCGCGCGGGTGCCGCTCGCGAACCCCGCCACGAGGACGAGCACGCCGATCCCGAGCGCGACGGTCGCCAGGCCCACGCCGTACCGGACGAGCCCGAGGTCCACGCCCGAGGCGATCGCCGTGCCGAGCCCCTGGAGCACGAGCCGCGCCACGACGAGCGCGGAGACGGCGAGCAGCACGACGCGGCCGGTGAGCTCGATCCGCGCGGCGATCATCGCGACGAGCAGCCCCGGCGCCGCGTACGTCGCGAGGGCCGTCAGGGCCACGGTGACGACCCCCGCGGAGAACGCGTGGTCGAGCAGCGGGCCGCTCGACCGCACGAGCTCGACCACCGTCGCCGTGACGGTGACGACGAGGAGCAGGAGGGCGAGGTCGGCGCGGTCGCGCGGGACGACGGGGGCCGGCGCGGGGTTCACGAGGTGTGACGCTACCGCCCCGGGCCCGCGCGGCACAGGGCGGCCGGTGTCCGGGCGGGCGGGGTCGGTGCTCGGGACGGCGCCCGGGCCCTCAATCCTCGGGCGGGCCCTCCAGCAGGGCACGCAGCCCCGGCCAGGCGTCCGCGAAGGCCGGGAGGAGGTCGAGGCCCGCGACGTCGTCGACCGGGACCCACCGGACCTCGATGCTCTCGGCGTCGGTCGCACGCGGCTCGACCGGTGTGCCGTCCACGACCTCCGCGAGGACCGTCGTGTACCGCCATGGGCCGTGGTCGCTCGCGCGCTCGCCCCCGGGGCGCCGGGCCGCG
>ERZ1464638.83-NODE-83-length-10595-cov-11.444877_pt1 | contig 10595 bp, 5 predicted proteins | sample MGYA00563985_ERZ1464638 | MGnify/ENA primary metagenome ERZ1464638 (study PRJEB39283, sample SAMN07833650) | human skin metagenome | isolation source: Scalp | host: Homo sapiens | place: India: Bengaluru | collected 2015-07-03 ...
CCCCCCCCCCGCCGCCGCGGCTCCGGGGCTCGGCGACGGCTCTCCCCGACAGCGTCGGCCGCGCGCAGGTGCACGGCCGACGACCGGACGACGAGAGGAGGTACGACCGCCGCGCTGGCGGCGAGGAAGGTGCCCGGCGGAGCACCGAGACAGTCCGCCGACGAGCCCGGGACGGACGGCAGGCCGATGGCGCCGACCCGGCGGAGCGCAGCACAGTTCCCCATCTCGACGAGGAGACCTTGTGAGAAACGTGCTTGGAGGATCGCTCGCCATGAGGCGCACGGTCGCGGCAGCAGCCGCGGCGGCGATCGCTCTCCCCCTGACCATCGCGACGGCGGTGTCGGCCACGGCGGCCCCCGCCGCCGGGAGCGTCGCTCCGGCGGCTCCGGTCGCAGCCGCCGCCGACACCGCACCGTTCGACGTGCTCGTCTTCAGCAAGACCGCCGGGTTCCGGCACGGGTCGATCCCCGCGGGCATCGCGGCGATCCAGCAGCTCGGCGCGGAGAACGACTTCGACGTGACCACGACCGAGGACGCGGGAGCGTTCACGGACGAGAACCTGGCGCAGTACGACGCCGTCGTGTGGCTGTCCACGACGGGTGACGTCCTCAACGACGACCAGCAGGCCGCGTTCGAGCGCTACATCCAGAACGGCGGCGGGTACGCGGGCATCCACGCGGCGTCCGACACCGAGTACGACTGGCCGTGGTACGGCGAGCTGGTCGGCGCGTACTTCAGCAGCCACCCGCAGAACCAGGACGCGACCGTCAAGGTCGAGGACCACGCCCACGAGTCGACGGCGCACCTGCCGTCGCGCTGGGACCGCTACGACGAGTGGTACAACTACCGCACCAACCCGCGTGACACCGTGCACGTGCTCGCGAGCCTGGACGAGACGTCCTACACCGCGGGGTCGGGCGCGATGGGCGCCGACCACCCGATCGCCTGGTGCCAGGCGTACGACGGCGGCCGCTCGTGGTACACCGGCGGCGGCCACACGAACGAGTCCTACGCGGAGCCGGAGTTCCTCCAGCACCTGCTCGGCGGCATCCAGACCGCCGCGGGCGTCGTGCCGTCGGACTGCGCCGCGTCGCAGTCGGACAGCTACGAGGTCGTCTCGCTCGACGAGGAGACGTCCAACCCGATGATGCTCGACGTCGCCCCCGACGGGACGGTCTTCTACGTCGAGCGCGACGGGCGCGTCCGCCTCATCGACCCGGAGAGCAACCAGACCACCACGGCGATGACCCTCGCGGTCACGCAGGCCAACGAGGACGGGCTCACGGGCGTCGTCCTGGACCCGGACTTCGGGGAGAACGGCTGGGTCTACCTCTTCTGGTCGCCGCAGGACGTCGGGACGGACGGGCCGCACAACCGCGTCTCGCGCTTCACGTACGACGAGGCGACCCGGACGATCTCGGCCGCGAGCGAGGAGAAGGTCCTCGTCATCCCGACGCAGCGCGAGACGTGCTGCCACGCGGGCGGTGACATGGTCTTCGACGGCGACGACAACCTCGTGATCGTGACGGGCGACAACACCAACCCGTTCGAGTCGGCCGGCTACGCGCCGCTCGACGAGCGCGCGGGCCGCACGTCGTACGACGCGCAGCGCACGTCGGCGAACACGAACGACCTCCGCGGCAAGGTGCTGCGCATCCACCCGGAGGACGACGGCACGTACACGATCCCCGAGGGGAACATGTTCGCCCCGGGCACGGACAAGACGAAGCCCGAGATCTTCGCGATGGGCTTCCGCAACCCGTTCCGCATCGGCGTGGACCAGAAGACGGGCAACGTGCTCGTCGGCGACTACGGCCCCGACGCGCAGAACGCCAACCCGAGCCGCGGCCCGGGGAACACGGTCGAGTGGAACATCGTCGCGGAGCCGGGCTTCTACGGGTGGCCGTACTGCACCGGTGACAACGCGGCGTACATCGACTACAACTTCGCGACCGGCCAGTCGGGCCAGGCGTTCGACTGCGCCAACGGCCCCGTGAACGACTCGCCGAACAACACCGGCCTGACCCAGCTCCCGCCGGCCGTCGCGGCCGACGTCTGGTACAACTACGCCGGCAACCCGCTCTTCCCGGAGATCGGCGGCGGTGGCGCGCCCATGGGCGGCCCCGTCTACGACTACGACCCGGAGCTCGACTCGGACGTCAAGTGGCCCGAGTACTGGGACGGCAAGGCGATCTTCGGCGAGTGGAACCAGGGCAAGATGTACTCGTTCCAGCTCGACGGGGAGAACCGCGACGAGCTCGTCGACATCAACCGGATCCTGCCGAAGCACTTCGACCCCGCGGCGGGCTTCTACCGCGCGATGGACTTCGACTTCGGTCCGGACGGCTCGCTCTACGTCATCGACTGGGGCCAGGGCTTCGGCGGCAACAACACGACGTCGAGCATCTACAAGGTCAACTACGTGCAGGGTGACCCGACGCCGATCGCCCGCGCCAGCGCGGACGTGACCAGCGGCGCCGCGCCCCTCACGGTGCAGTTCTCCTCGGAGGGCACCCGCCACCCGGCGGGCGACCCGATCTCGCTGCAGTGGACGTTCGGCGACGGGTCCGACCCGTCGACCGAGGCGAACCCGGTGCACACCTACACCGAGAACGGCAGCTACACCGCGCAGCTCGTGGCGACCGACGCGAACGGCCAGACGGGCTTCGCGAACGTCAGCATCGTCGTCGGGAACCAGGCGCCGAGCGTGACGATCACGTTCCCGGACAACGGTGGCGTGTTCGAGTGGGGCGACCAGGTGCGCTACGTCGTCGAGGTCGAGGACCCCGACGGCGAGGTGGACTGCTCCAACCTGCAGATGATGACCGCGCTCGGGCACGACGCCCACGCGCACCCGATGGAGGAGCTGACCGGCTGCGAGGGCGTCATGCAGACGGCCCGCGACGAGGGCCACGGGCTCGAGGCCAACATCTTCTGGGTGCTCGAGGCGTTCTACACCGACGACGGCGGCGAGGTGGGCGTCCCGCTCACGACGAACTCGCTCCAGATCCTGCAGCCGAAGCTGCTCCAGGCCGAGTACTACACCTCGACGGGCCGGCTCCCCGGCTCGGCGAGCACCGGTGACCCGGGCGTCCAGACGGAGCAGACCAGCGACAGCGCGGGCGGCGGCCAGAACCTCGGCTACATCGAGGTCGACGACTGGTGGGCCTACGAGCCCATGTCGCTCTACAACGTCGAGGGTCTCGGCATGCGCGTCGCGTCGCCCTCGGGCGGCACGGTGTCCGTGCGCTGGGACGCGCCCGACGGTCCGGAGATCGGCCGGGTGACCGTGCCGAACACCGGTGACTGGCAGGCGTACACGATGGCGACGACGGCGATCACCGACGTGCCCGAGGGCACGGGGACGCTCTACTTCGTCAACGTGGCGGGCCAGATGAACGTCAACTGGCTCGAGTTCGACGGCCGCGGCGTCACGGACAACGTGCGCCCGACCATCGACACGTTCGAGGTCACGCCGACGGAGGGCACCGCTCCGCTGGAGGTCACGGCGTCGGTCACGGCGACCGACCCCGAGGACGAGGCCGTCACGTTCGCGTGGGACGCGGGCCTCGGCGACGGGTTCGTCGACGGCACCGACTCGTTCGCGGTCACGTACGACCGGCCGGGCACCTACCGGCTCCAGGTGCGGGCCACCGACGAGCGCGGCGCGTACTCGGTCGAGTACACGACGGTGACCGTCAAGGCGCCCGAGACCGGTCCGGGGCTCTGCTTCTCCGGCCGCTCGGACGACTTCCTCGGCACCGACCTGGACGAGGACCGCTGGACCGTGACGAACCGCGACCAGAACCTCGTCGTGCGCGACGGGCGCCTGGTGGTCCCCACGGCGACGCGGGACTTCTACGGCACGGACAACACGGCCGTGCCGAACCTGGTGCTCCAGGACCTCCCGGACGGACCGTTCACGGCCACCGCGAAGGTGACCCTGCCGGCCCGCCAGCAGTACCAGCAGGCCGGTCTGCTGATCTGGGAGGACCAGGACAACTACGCGAAGATGGTGCTCCAGGGCCGGTCGGCCGCTGCGGACCCGGCGACGCGGATCTTCCAGTTCATCCGTGAGGAGAACGCCCAGCCGAACGAGGTCAACGAGTCCAACTCGGCCGCGCTCGGTGCCGACTACCCCGACACGGTCTACGTGCGGTTCGTCAGCGACGGCGCGAGCCTCCAGGCGGCGTACTCGGCCGACGGCATCGACTTCACGACGATGCCGCAGACCAAGTCGATCGCCGACCTGGAGAACGCGAAGATCGGGCTCGTGGCCCTCAAGGGCAACAACACGACCACCCCGGTCGTCGACGCCGAGTTCGACTGGTTCCACATCACGCCCGACGACACGGCGGCGGCCCCCGGGCCGGACGACGAGTTCGACGGCGACGCCCTCGACACGTGCCGCTGGTCGATCGTCCGCGAGGACCCGACCGGCTACCGCGTGGCGGACGGCTCCCTGCAGATCGACACGACGCCCACGGACATCTACGGGACGGACAACCGCCCGGTGCCGAACATCGTGCTGCAGGACCAGCCGGGTGACGAGTGGACGATCGAGACCGTCGTCGACGGCTCCGCGTTCGACCGTCAGTACCAGCAGGGCGGTCTGATCGTCTACGGCGGCGACGACGACTACGTGAAGCTCGACTACGTGGTCGACAACCAGGCCGGCCAGGCGCGCAACGCCCGGATCGAGCTGCGCAGCGAGGTCGGCGGCGTGGTGCAGAACCCGCAGCCGCAGACGGGGAGCCTCGCCGAGTCGGTGTGGCACCTGCGCCTCACGCGCTCCGGTGACACGTTCACCGGCGCGTACAGCGCGGACGGCGAGACGTGGACCACGTTCGACGAGAGCGTGACCAACGCGCCCGCCGCGGACGCCAAGGTCGGTCTCTTCGCCCTCGGGGCGTCGGCCGACACCGGTGCTCCGGCGTCCTTCGGCCACTTCCGGGTGGTCGAGGACGAGGCCGAGCCGATCGCCGTCACCATCACCGCGGAGACGCGGTGCATGGCCGGCAAGGTGTTCGTCGCGGTCCGCGCGGCGAACGACGACACGGTCCCGCTCGCGATCACGCTCGAGACCCCGTACGGGTCGAAGCAGGTCGCGGACGTCGCGCCGGGTGCGAACGCGTACCAGTCGTTCGCGTCGCGCGCCGTCGCGGTCGACGCGGGCACCGTGACCGTGACCGCCACGGACGCCGAGGGGAGGACGTTCTCCGGGACGGCGGACTACGCGGCCCGGTCCTGCTCCTGACGAGCTCCGGCGGGTCGGTGCGCTGAGCACCGGCCCGCCGGGCACCGCGCTCGGCGCGCGGGCGCTCGGGCGTCCGGGCGGCCCATCGGCCGGGCCGCCCGTACGCTGCCCGCACGACGCGCACGCCGGGGACCTCCGGGTCTCCGGCCCCGGCGCCCGGGAACGGGCGCTCCGGCCCGGCGCCGGGGCACCCCGGGGGACCGGCGACGACCGCCGCCCCCCACCGCACACGGACCCACGACGAGGTGATGACCCGATGTCCCGTACGCCCCGCCAGCGCACCAGCCCCCGACCTCCGGGCGGCACGCGGCTCCTGCCGCTCCGCCGGACGACCGCCCCCGTGCGGCGCCGCCCCCGCGCACTCCTCACCGCGGCGCTGGGCCTCCTGCTCGGCGGCGTGCTCGCGCTCGTCGGCGCGGCCCCGGCCGGCGCCCACGGCGGCGACGTCGTCATCTCGCTCGGCACGGACGGCCAGGGCGGCGTGTCCGCGAACCTCACCTGGAAGGTCGACGGCCACCCCGTGGAGGAGGCGGCCGACGTCTCGGTGACGGGGGAGTCCGCGGCCGGCGAGACCGTCGGCCCCCTCACGCTGCGGTCGGCGTCCGAGGGCGTCGGCTGGTACATGTCCGACCCCGGCGTCCTCGCCGACGGCAACTGGACGCTCACCGCCACGATCACCCACCCCGCCGAGGCCACCGCGACGGCGCAGGTCGACGTCGTGCCGCTGCCGGAGCCCGCCCCGCGCGAGGGCGACGACGCGGCCGCGCAGGAGGGCGGCGAGGCCGCCGGCGCGGAGGGTGACGAGGCGGGCGCCGCCGCGGCCGGCGCCGACGCCGCCGCAGGCGCCGGCGCCTCCGGCGCGGGCGCCGCGGGCGACGGCGCCGCCACGGACGACGGGTCGACGAGCGCGCTCGTGTGGGTCGCCGTCGCCGTGGTCGCCGCGCTGCTGCTCGCCGGGGGCTACGTCGTCGTGCGGCGCCGCTCGCGCGCGTCGGGCACCGACGAGGCCGCGGGCGGCACGCCCCGCCCCCTGACCAAGACGTCCGCCCGGTGACCCCGGGCACGAACCGAGAACGACCGAAGGAGACACGACCATGGCACGACCGATCACCCTCTTCACCGGGCAGTGGGCCGACCTGCCGTTCGAGGAGGTGGCACGCCTCGCGTCCGGCTGGGGCTACGACGGCCTGGAGATCGCGTGCTGGGGCGACCACCTCGACCCCTGGCGCTGGGACGACGACGAGTACGTCCAGGGCAAGCTCGACCTGCTGGCCAAGTACGACCTCAAGGTCTACGCGATCTCGAACCACCTCAAGGGCCAGGCGGTGTGCGACGACCCGATCGACCAGCGCCACCGCGACATCCTGCCGGACGTCGTGTGGGGCGACGGCGACCCCGAGGGCGTGCGCCAGCGCGCCGCGGAGGAGATGAAGCACACCGCGCGCCTCGCGGCGAAGCTGGGCGTGAAGACCGTCGTGGGCTTCACGGGCTCGGCGATCTGGAAGTACGTCGCGATGTTCCCGCCGGTCTCCCAGGAGGCGATCGACGCCGGGTACCAGGACTTCGCGGACCGCTGGAACCCGATCCTCGACGTGTTCGACGAGGTCGGGGTCCGGTTCGCGCACGAGGTGCACCCGAGCGAGATCGCGTACGACTACTGGACGACGGTCCGCACGCTCGAGGCGATCGGGCACCGCGAGGCGTTCGGCCTCAACTGGGACCCGAGCCACATGGTGTGGCAGGACCTCGACCCGGTGAGCTTCCTGTGGGACTTCAAGGACCGCATCTACCACGTGGACTGCAAGGACACGAAGAAGCGGATGCACAACGGCCGCAACGGCCGGATGGGCTCGCACCTGGCCTGGGCGGACCCGCGCCGCGGCTGGGACTTCATCTCCACGGGCCACGGCGACGTGCCGTGGGAGGACGCGTTCCGCATGCTCAACACGATCGGCTACGAGGGCCCGATCTCGGTCGAGTGGGAGGACGCGGGCATGGACCGTCTCGTCGGCGCGCCCGAGGCCCTGGAGTTCGTCAAGAAGTACGCGTTCGACGCGCCCGACGCGGCCTTCGACGCTGCGTTCTCGACCAAGTAGCACCGCAGTCTCCCCGCCGGCCGGCGTCGCCGGCCGGCGGGTGGGGGCAGTCCGGCCCGCCACCCCCCCCGGGGGGTCCGCCGGCCGGGGGCGGTGGCGTGCGCGCGTCCGGACACGACTGTGTGAGCCTTCACATTTGTTTTGCGGGCAGGGTTATATAACCGTGACGGTCAATGTTCGGCTTTTGCTTGACCCTCGACATAAGTGCCCCTACGTTGTCATCCATGCGAGCCGACGACGTCGCGCAGGACGTGCGTACCCCGGTGCTGGAGCCGGGGACGCCCCTCCCGGGAGCGACCACGCCAGGGGCCTCGACCGCCCGAAGCACCTTCCCCGCCAGCAGCCCCGACGAGCTCGGGCTGCCCGCCGCCGGGTACCGCGCCGGGATCCTCGGCACCGGGTTCATGGGCGGGGTCCACGCCCGGGCCGTGCGCACGGGCGGAGGCCGCGTCGTGAGCGTCGCCGCCGCCGACCTCGACATCGCGCGCGCCGCCGCGCCGGGGCTCGGCGCCGAGCGCGCCGTCGCGACGGTCGAGGAGCTGCTCACGGACCCCGAGGTCGACGTGGTGCACGTGTGCACGCCCAACCACCTGCACGTCCCCCTGGCGCGCGCGGCGCTCGCGGCCGGCAAGCACGTGGTGTGCGAGAAGCCGCTCGCGACCGACGTCGCGGGCGCGGTCGAGCTCGCCGGCCTCGCGGCCGAGGCGCGGGAGCGGGACGGGCGCGTCGCCGTCGTGCCGTTCACCTACCGCTTCCACGCCATGGTCCGCGAGGCGCGCGAGCGCGTGCGCCGCGGCGAGGTGGGCACCGTCTCGCTCGTGCACGGCTCGTACCTGCAGGACTGGCTCCTGCGCGACTCCGACGACAACTGGCGCGTCGACCCCGCGCTGGGCGGCGCGAGCCGCGCGTTCGGCGACATCGGCTCCCACTTCTGCGACCTGCTGGAGTTCACGACGGGCCAGCGCATCGTGCGCCTCGTCGCGCAGGCGGCCACGGTGAACCCGCACCGCCGGGGCGCCGACGGCGTCGTGCACGAGGTCGCGACCGAGGACGCCGTGACGCTCCAGTACGCGACGGACGGCGGCGCGCTCGGCTCGGCCGTGATCTCGCAGGTGTCGGCCGGCCGCAAGAACCGGCTCTACCTGGAGATCTCCGGCTCGGAGTCCACCCTCGCGTTCGACCAGGAGCAGCCCGAGACGCTCTGGGAGGGCCGGCGCACGACGTCGCGCCTCCTCGTGCGCGACCCCGAGACGCTCTCCCCGGCGGCAGCCCGGTACTCGCGCCTCCCCGCCGGGCACGCGCAGGGCTACCAGGACTGCTTCGACGCGCTCGTCGCCGACACCGCCGCGGCCATCGGGGGCGCCGTCCCGGACGGCCTGCCCACGTTCGACGACGGCCTGCGCGCCGCACGGCTCGCCGACGCCGTGGCCACGTCGGTGCGCACGGGCGGCTGGGTCGAGGTCGCGTCGTGACCGCGACGACGACGCGCGAGCCGCGTCCCGCCGCGGGGGAGGGCGACGACCGGCCGCTCCTGCGCCTGCGCGGCATCGGCAAGGAGTTCTTCGGGAACTCCGTGCTGCGCGGGATCGACCTCGACGTGCGGCCCGGCGAGGTCCACGCGCTCGTCGGCGAGAACGGCGCCGGCAAGTCGACGCTCATGAAGATCATCGCCGGCGTGCACCGCCCCGACGCGGGCACGCTCGAGCTCGACGGCGAGACGACGACGTTCGCCTCACCGCTCGCCGCGCAGCACGCGGGCGTGTCGACGGTGTTCCAGGAGTTCAACCTCCTGCCCGAGCGGTCCGTCGCCGAGAACGTCTACCTCGGCCGCGAGCCGCGCCGCGCGGGCCTCGTCGACCGGCGGCGCATGCACGCGGACACGACCGCCCTGCTCACCGAGCTCGGCCTGACGGGGCTCGCGTCGTGGACGCGCGTCGGCTCGCTGTCCGTGGCGCAGCAGCAGATCGTCGAGATCGTCAAGGCCGTCTCCTACGACGCGCGGATCATCTCGATGGACGAGCCGACGGCGGCGCTCGCCGACCAGGAGGTCGAGCTCCTCTACGAGCTCGTGCACCGGCTCAAGGAGCGCGGCGTCGCGATCCTCTACGTCTCGCACCGCCTCAAGGAGATCTTCGACCTCTGCGACACCATCACGGTGCTCAAGGACGGCAACCACGTGCTGACGACGCCGACGGCGGACATCGACGCGGACCGGCTCGTGCGCACGATGGTCGGCCGCGACTTCGCGGGGTACTTCCCGGACAAGGACCCCGCGATCGTCTCGGGCGAGGTGCGGCTCGCGCTCGAGGGCGTCGGCAACACGCAGGTCGACGACGTGTCGTTCGAGGTCCGCGCGGACGAGATCGTCGCGCTCGCCGGGCTCCAGGGCTCGGGGCGCACGGAGATCGCGCACGGCGTCTTCGGCATCGCGGGCTTCACGCGCGGCCGCGTCCTCGTCGGCGGGAAGCCGGTCGACGTGCGCTCGCCGCGCCAGGCGGTCCGCGCCGGCCTCGCGCTCGTCACCGAGGACCGCAAGGCCGAAGGGCTCGCGCTGGGCCAGTCGATCCTCGCCAACGCGCGCCTCGTGCTCGACGCCGTCGTGCCCGGCCAGGCCGACCGGCGCGCCAAGCGCATCCCGGGCATCCTGTCCTCGCTCGAGCTCGTCGCGAGCTCGCAGGAGGCCGAGGTCCAGTACCTGTCGGGCGGCAACCAGCAGAAGGTCGTCCTCGCGAAGTGGCTCGTCACGGACCCGCAGGTCATCGTGCTCGACGAGCCGACGCGCGGCATCGACGTGGGCGCCAAGCGCGCGGTCTACGACCTCATGCGCGAGCTCACCGCGAACGGCGTCGCCGTCCTGTTCATCTCGTCCGAGCTCCCCGAGGTGGTCGCCATGGCCGACCGCGTGCTCGTCATGCGCGACGGCCGCCTCGCGGGCGAGCTCCCCGCGGGCAGCGACGAGGAGACCGTCATGGCGCTCGCCACGGGCGCGGGCGAGGACACCTCCGGCGAGCACGTCCAGGTCGACCTCGGCGCCCTCGCCGACGCCGACGACCTCCCGGGCGCCGACCCCGGCACCACGCCCCGCAGCGCCCCGCACGCCCCCGACGGCCCGAAGGAGCACCGATGAGCACCGCGGTCGCGACCGCCGCCCCCACCGCGAGCCGCGCCCCCGCGCGCCGCCGCCGGCGGGGCTCGACGGAGCGCGGGTCCCTCGCCGTCGGCGGGGGCCGCGTGCTCGCCGG
>ERZ1464638.86-NODE-86-length-10388-cov-10.813413_pt1 | contig 10388 bp, 10 predicted proteins | sample MGYA00563985_ERZ1464638 | MGnify/ENA primary metagenome ERZ1464638 (study PRJEB39283, sample SAMN07833650) | human skin metagenome | isolation source: Scalp | host: Homo sapiens | place: India: Bengaluru | collected 2015-07-03 ...
CCGGCGGCGCCGCGCCGCGCCGCGGCACCCGGCGGGTACGCCCCCCCGGGCACGAACGTCGTCCCGGAGACCGGCGCGTACGCGAACCAGCCGAACGACGTCGGGCGGCTCGCGACCCAGAGCGCGGCGAGCAGCAGGCCCACCCCCAGCACGACGAGCGCCACCAGGGCGACGGCGGCGACGCGCGGACGGACCGGACGGGGCGCGGGCTGCTCGGGGGCGGTCACGTCCGCCATCGTCCCGGGCGACGGCCCCCGCGGCAACCGACCGCGGCGCTACTCCCCCACGGTCCCGTCGATCGCCTCGCGCAGCAGGTCGGCGTGACCGTTGTGCCGCGCGTACTCCTCGACCAGGTGCACGAGGATCCAGCGCAGCGTCCAGCGCTCGCCCGTGTGCCGGTCGGCGCGGGCGCTCAGCCGGTCGAGCCCGCCGTCCGCGAGCGCCGCGTCGAGCACCGCGTCCGACGCCGCGACCGCGCGGTCGAACAGCATGCGCAGCTCCTCCGGCGAGTCGCCCGCCGCGGAGGTCCAGTCCCAGTCGCGGTCGTCGGCCCAGTCCGCCGTGTCGAACGGGGGCATGAGCTCCTCGCCGCGGAACACCTGCGAGAACCACTGCGACTCGACGAACGCGAGGTGCTTGAGCAGCCCGCCCAGCGTCATCGACGACGGCCGCAGCCGGTGCGCGAGCTCCGCGGCGTCGAGCCCGGACGTCTTCCAGCGGAGCGTGTCGCGGTGGAAGTCGAGGAAGCCGCGCAGCGTGGTCACCTCGTCGGCGGCGACGGGCGGGTCGGTGCGGTGGTCGGTCACGGCGCCACCCTAGCGACCGCGCCGGTGCGCCCGCTCAGGGCAGGTCGGCCTCCCACGCGAGCCACTTCCGCCGTACCGCCGCCTCGACGTCGACGCCCTGGGAGCGCGCGAGCAGCAGCAGGTGCGCCAGGACGTCGGCGACCTCGTCCGCGAGCGGCGAGGCTCCGCCGTCGGGCCCGGGCGTCCCCGCACGTCCGCGCGGGCGGGTGCGCCCCGTCGCGGCGAGGAACGCCTGGGTCAGCTCGCCGACCTCCTCGGTGAGCTTGAGCATGAACCAGTCCGGGTCGCGGTCGACGCCGAACTTGCGCGCGTACAGCGCCGACACCGCCTCGACGCGCTCGCCGAGCGCGGGCAGGGTGAGGGGCGCGTCGTCGTCCATCGCGCCAGTGAACCACCTGGCACCTCCGACCGTTCGGCACCCACGGTCCGCGTTCGGCAGCACGAGGTGCCGAACCCCGCACGACCTGCCGAACAGCGGACCTACCGCACGACGAGCGCGACGACGAGCAGCAGCACCGTCGCGACGATCTCCCCGGTCCCGACGGCCCGCGGGCTCAGCCGTCGGCCCGGCAGCACCGCCGCCCGGGCGGTCGCGGCGGCGAGGAACGCCGTCGCCCACCACCACGTGGGGTCGTGCACGACGGCGACGACGCCCGCCGCGAGGGTGACCGCCGCGTGGTACGCGACCGAGGCGACGACGTACGACCGCACGCCGCGCTCGCGGATCATCGTCTTGACGTAGAGCACCGTGCCGAACAGGTACGCGAGGAGCAGCGCGGCGACCAGCCAGACGACGGCCGGGACGGCGAGCACGGACGCACCCGCGGGCCGGCACGCGGCGTACGCGACGACCGTCATGAGCGCTGCCGCGACCGTCAGGGCGCCGCCCGCGGCGACGGACCGCTCGGTGCGCCGCGCCGACGCCCACAGCCCGAGCGCGAGGAACGGCACGAACGCGGGCGCCCAGGCCGCGAGCGCCGGGTCGCGCGCGAGCACGACCGTCCCGAGCACGGCCGCAGCCGCGCCGTACGTGAGCATCGGGCGCCGGTAGCGGGGCCGGCGGCGGGACTTCAGCCACAGCCCGGCCGCGGAGTAGGCGAGGTACCCGGCGAGCCAGAGCGCGCCGAGCGCGAGGGTCACCGGACGGAACCCGGCGTCCTGCACGCCGCGCACCGTGCCGACCACGAACGGCAGCAGGAGCATGGGCCACGCGCCGTGCTGGTTCGGCACCCAGCCGGGCGGACGTCGGGCCACGTCCCGAGGCTAGCGCCGCGGCGGCCGGCTCCGGCCGCGCGGAGTCCCCCGTGCGCGTGGCCGCACGTCCCGGCCGCGCGGGACCTTCGTCCTGACCTTCGACGGCGTCCCGCGGCGCGCCGTCGTCCGCCGTCACGCGCGGTCGTCGGACTAGATATGGTGGCGCAGCCGTGATTCACACCCCACATGTTGGGGTACGGTCCGTCGCGCAACCCCTGCGCGCCGGCGAGAACCCGGTGGGCAGAGGGGACGAGCGATGACCGCCATCGAGCTCGACCAGGCAGCACCGCACCGCACGACCGCCACGCTGGAGGTCCTCAAGCGCGACGGCCGGCGACGGCCGTTCGACGACGCCCGCATCCGCGCCGCCGTGACGAAGGCGTTCGCGGAGGTGCACGGCGACCTCACGGCGACGCACCGCCGCCGCGTGGCGGAGGTCGTCGACCAGGTCGACGCGGAGATCGCCGCGCGGTTCGACGCGACCGTGAAGATCTACGAGATCCAGGGCGTCGTCGAGCACGTGCTCCTCGAGTCGCACGAGTACGACGTCGCGCGCGCCTACATCGACTACCGCGTGCAGCGCGACTTCGCGCGCAGCCGGGCGACGGACCTCAACCACTCGATCGTGCGGCTGCTCGACAAGGACTCGACGGTCGTCAACGAGAACGCGAACAAGGACAGCGAGGTCTTCAACACCCAGCGCGACCTCACGGCCGGGACGGTGGGCAAGGCGATCGGGCTGCGGATGCTGCCGCCGCACGTCGCGAACGCGCACCAGAAGGGCGACCTGCACTACCACGACCTCGACTACCACCCCTACGCGCCCATGACGAACTGCTGCCTCATCGACTTCCGGTCGATGCTGTCGAGCGGCTTCCGGATCGGGAACGCGCAGGTCGAGCCGCCCCGTTCGATCCAGACCGCGACGGCGCAGATCAGCCAGATCATCGCGAACGTGTCCTCCAGCCAGTACGGCGGGTGCTCGGTCAACCGCATCGACGAGCTCCTCGCTCCCTACGCCGAGCGCAACCTGGAGAAGCACCTCGCGGACGCGCGCCGGTGGATCGCCGACGAGTCCGCGCACGAGGAGTACGCGCGCGAGAAGACCCGCAAGGACATCTACGACGCGATGCAGTCGCTGGAGTACGAGATCAACACCCTGTTCACGTCGAACGGGCAGACGCCGTTCACGTCGGTCGGGTTCGGTCTCGGCACGGGCTGGCTGGAGCGCGAGATCCAGCGCGCGATCCTCCAGATCCGCATCCGCGGCCTCGGCAGCGAGGGCCGCACGGCGATCTTCCCCAAGCTCATCTTCACGCTGCGCCGCGGGCTGAACCTCGACCCCGGCGACCCCAACCACGACCTCAAGCAGCTCGCGGTCGAGTGCGCGACGAAGCGCATGTACCCGGACGTGCTGTCGTACGACAAGATCGTCGAGCTCACCGGGTCGTTCAAGGTGCCCATGGGCTGCCGGTCGTTCCTCCAGGGCTGGCAGGACGAGCACGGCCGGGACGTCTCGGAGGGGCGCATGAACCTCGGCGTCGTGACGCTCAACCTGCCGCGCATCGCGCTCGAGGCGGACGGCGACCTCGACGCGTTCTGGCGCCTGCTCGACGAGCGCCTGGAGACCGTGCACGACGCGCTCGTCTTCCGCATCGAGCGCTGCAAGGAGGCGACGCCGGGCAACGCGCCGATCCTCTACGTGCACGGGGCGTTCGGGGAGCGCCTCGCTCCCGGCGACGACGTCGACCGGCTCTTCCGCGACGGCCGCGCCACGGTGTCGCTCGGGTACATCGGGCTGTACGAGGTCGCCGCCGCGTTCTTCGGCGGCGCCTGGGAGCACGACCCGCGGGCCAAGGAGCTCACGCTCGACGTGCTGCGGTCCCTGCACGCGCACGCCGCCGGGTGGACGGCGCGGCTCGGCTACCGGATCAGCGTCTACGCGACGCCGAGCGAGAGCCTGACCGACCGGTTCTGCCGCCTCGACCGGGAGCGGTTCGGCGCGGTGCCCGACATCACCGACAAGGACTACTACACGAACAGCTTCCACTACGACGTCCGCAAGAGCCCGACGCCGTTCGAGAAGCTCGACTTCGAGGCCGAGTACGCGCGGTACACGTCGGGCGGGTTCATCCACTACTGCGAGTACCCCGTGCTCCAGCAGAACCCGCGGGCGCTGGAGGCCGTCTGGGACTACGCGTACGACCGCGTGGGCTACCTCGGCACCAACACGCCCATCGACCGCTGCTACGCGTGCGGGTTCACGGGTGACTTCGACCCGACCGCGCGCGGCTTCGCGTGCCCGTCGTGCGGCAACGCCGACCCGCGCACGTGCGACGTCGTGAAGCGCACGTGCGGGTACCTCGGCAACCCGCAGCAGCGCCCCATGGTGCACGGCCGCCACGCGGAGATCTCCGCGCGCGTGAAGCACCTGCCGGACTCGGCGTCGGCGTGACCGTGGCGCGCACCCCCGGCCCCGGCTGGCGCTCGGACCGCGTCAGCCAGGGGTACGTCGCGGACTACAAGCCGTTCGTCATGGTCGACGGCGAGGGAGTGCGCTGCTCCCTCTACGTGAGCGGGTGCCTGTTCGCGTGCGAGGGCTGCTTCAACGAGGCCGCGTGGAGCTTCCGCTACGGCCGCCCGTACGACGACGCCCTGGAGGACCGCGTCCTCGCCGACCTCGCGCACCCCGCCGTGCAGGGCCTGTCCCTGCTCGGCGGGGAGCCGTTCCTCAACACGGGCGTGTGCCTGCGGCTCGTGCGCCGCCTGCGCGCCGAGCACGACGACCGCCGGGACGTGTGGTGCTGGACGGGCTACACGTTCGAGGAGCTGCGCGCGGGGACCGCGGACCAGCGCGCGCTCCTCGCCGAGGTCGACGTGCTGGTGGACGGCCGGTTCGAGCTCGCGCGCCGCGACCTCACGCTCGCGTTCCGCGGCAGCACCAACCAGCGCGTGCTCGACGCGCGGGCCTCGCTCGCGACGGGGCGCGCCGTCCCGTGGGTGTCGGACCGCGCGACGACGAGCGCCTGACGACAGCAGCCCCGGGCCGCCGGATCACCGGGACGCGCGGCGCCTGGGAGCGGCGTCGGGTTCCGCGGGGCGGCGGATGCTCCCGATCATCTCCCACGTCGCCGTCGTCATCCGGAAGGTTCCCCAGAGGAAGAGGACGAACCCGCAGACGTAGAGGGCGTTGAGCGCACCGCGCGGGACAGGTGTGGTGACGTCGGGAGCGTCCGGGGCGACGACGACGGCGGTGAGGAAGGAACCCACGGCGGCGGCACCGAAGAAGATCACGCAGGCGATCACCGCGAGCACGAGCCCGGAGACCGCCTTCTTCGCCGGCGTGGTCCACGACATGTCGTCCTCCTGGTGGTCGGTTGCGCTCGACGATCTCATGGACGCCCCCGACCCACCACGGACGGCGACCACGCCCGCCGGAAGCACCTTCACCCCGCGCAGCCGCGCCTGGTGAGCCGTCAGACGGTCTTGCGGGTGCGGCGGATGCCGACCCACAGCCCGACGGCGCACGTCACCGCCGCGGCGACGAAGCCCCACAGCACGTCGGGGTCGGCGAACGACCCGGCGAGCAGCGCGCGCTCCGCGTCGACGATGTAGGTCAGCGGGTTGAAGAGCGCCGCGGTGCGCATCCACGCCGGCCCGGCCTCGAGCGGCAGCATCATGCCGGAGAGGATGAGCAGCGGGAACAGCAGCGACTGCTGCACTCCCCAGAACAGCCACTCGCGGTTCTTCGCGGCGAGCGCGAGCGCGATCGACAGCGCGCCCACCCCGATGCCGAACAGCCCGAGCAGCAGGAGCCCGACGAGCAGGTGCAGCGGGTAGAGCGTGAAGCCGAACGGGACGCACACGAGCGCGATGAGCAGCCCCTGCACGACGAGCGGCGCGAACTCCTTGAGCGAGCGCCCGACGAGGATCGCGGAACGGTCGAGCGGCGTCGCGAGCACGCGCTCGTAGGAGCCGGTCATCATCTCGTAGAGCAGGTTCGACCCGCTCATGGACGTGCCGAACAGCGAGATCATGACGATCACGCCCGGGACGAACCACTGCAGCGTCTCGGCCGTCGACCCGCCGCCCCCGGGTGCGCCGCCACCGAACCCGCCGACCGCGCCCGTGAGGAGCGGGCCGAACAGGCCGAGGAAGATCAGCGGCTGCAGCAGCGAGAAGATCAGCGTGAACGGGTCGCGCAGCACGAGCAGGATCTCGCGCGTGAACACGGCCCACGTGTCGCCGAGGAACTTCGCGACGCCGGTCCGCATCGCCGTGTCGGCACCGGCGGCCGGTGCCCCGACGCGTGCGCCCGCCAGGTCGGTCCGCGTGCTCATGCGGCCTCCTCTCGCAGGCTGCGGCCGGTGAGGTTGAGGAAGACGTCGTCGAGGCTCGCCTGCTTGAGCTCCGCCGAGCGCACGGCCAGCCCCGCGACGCGCAGCGCCTCGATGGCCTCCGGGAGACGGTCGGCGCCGTGCGTCGTCGAGATGCGGACCGTCCCGACGCCGTCCGCGCCGGTCGTGGGCGCGGCCCGGCCGGCGTCCTCGGCGGGGGCCGGGCGGCCGCGGCCGGCGCCGGCGGGCGCCGCGCGCGGGGCGGGCGCCCCCGGGGCACCGCCGCCGGGCGCCGGGACCACGGCGAGCGTGATGACGTCGTCCGCGTGGTCGTGCTTGAGGGAGTCCGGCGTGGCGTCGGCGATGATCTCGCCGTGGTCGATGACGACGACGCGCTCCGCCATGCTGTCGGCCTCGTCGAGGTAGTGGGTCGTGAGCACGATCGTCATGCCGTAGCGCTCGCGCATCGCCGCGATGTGCTCCCAGAGGTTCGCGCGGGCGTGGGGGTCGAGGCCCGTAGTCGGCTCGTCGAGGAAGAGCAGCGGCGGGTGGTTCATCAGCCCGAGCGCCACGTCGAGGCGACGGCGCTGGCCGCCGGACAGCGACTGCACGGTCCGCTTCTCGAGCCCACCGAGGTCGAGGGCGTCGAGGAGCTCGGCGGCGCGCCGCGTGTACTCGGAGGGCGGCAGCCCGTAGAAGCGGCCCTGGTTGTGGAGCTCGTCGAGCACGCGGTAGGAGAACCCGCCGCCGTTGCCCTGGCCGATGAAGCCGATGCGCGAGCGGACCCGCGCCGGGTCGCGCGCGACGTCGTACCCGGCGACCTCCGCGGTCCCGGCGGTCGGTGCGAGGAGGCTCGTCAGCATCCTCAAGGTCGTGGACTTGCCGGCCCCGTTCGGGCCGAGGAAGGCGACGAGCTCGCCCTCCCGGACGTCGACGTCGATGCCCTTGACGGCCTCGACGGTCTCTTTCTTGCGGTGGAAGGTCTTGGTCAGGCCGCGGGCTCGGATCACCGGAGCCACCCTCTCGTACGCCGTACCGAAATGGAGCGACCACGCTAGCATACGGTGTACGGGAAAAGGCAAGCCTTCGTCGCACGCTCGCACCGGAGGCGAGATCCCGCGGGAAGTCGGGGAGGATACGCACGTGACGACCGACCCGACCGACGCCCGCGCGGCCGACCGTGCGCCGTCGGCCACCGCGCCGACCCCGCCCGCGACCCCGGACCCCGAGGGTTCCGAGCGTCCGCGCGGCGTCGCGGCCGCCGCGGACGCCGGGGTCGCCTCCGCGGTGCAGGCGGCCGAGCACGCGCGCGCCCAGTTCACCGAGATCGTCCGCACCCCCGAGATCACGCGCCGCCTCGCGCTCCTGTGGGACCCGCCGGCCCCCGCGACGCGCGGCCGCAAGCCGCGCCTCACGCTCGACGACGTCGTGCGGGCGGGGATCGCCGTCGCGCAGGAGGGCGGGCTCGACGCGCTGTCCATGCGCCGCGTCGCGACCGAGCTCGGCGTCGGGGCGATGTCGCTCTACACCTACGTGCCCGGCCGCACCGAGCTCGTCGACCTCATGATCGACCGCGCGTACGCCGAGCTCGACCTGCCCGCCGCGGGAGCCCCGTGGCGTCCCGCGCTCGCGCAGTACGCGCACGAGCTGTGGAACCTCTACCTGCGCCACCCGTGGATCCTCCAGACCAACATGTGGCGCGCCCCGCTCGCGCCGCACGTGCTCGACGCCCAGGAGGCCGGGCTGCGGACCATCGTCGACACGGGCCTCTCCGAGCTGCAGGTCGTCGACACCCTCGGCCTCGTCGACAACTACGTCCAGGGCCTCGCGCGCGCCACGATCGCCGAACGGACCGAGCGCGACGCGACCGGCGTGGGCAACGACGAGTACTGGACGACGCTCGGCAGCTTCTGGGAGGACTGGTTCGACGTCGAGCGCTACCCCGTCATGACGCGCGTCTACGTCGCGGGCGGCTTCGACGCGCCGCAGGGGCCCTTCGACGCGAGCCTCGACCGTCTGCTCGACGCCGTCGAGCTGGCCATCGACAGCGCGAGCGCCGACCGGTCCGACGACCCCGCCGCCGCGCCGGAGGACCCCGACCCCGCGGGCTAGGGAGGTCGTGCCGAAGGTCCCGCGGCACGACGTCCGTCCCGGCTGACGTGCGGGCGCCACCCCTGGCAGGATCGACCCATGGATCCCCGCGCCGGCACGCCCGCCCAGCCCAGCGACCTCATCGACGTCGACGCCGTGGTCGGCGCCTACTACGACCTCGCGCCCGACGTCGACGACCCGGCCCAGAAGGTCGTGTTCGGCACGTCGGGCCACCGGGGGTCGAGCCTGGACCACGCGTTCAACGAGGCGCACATCATCGCGATCACGGCCGCGATCGTCGAGTACCGGCGCTCGCAGGGCACCGACGGGCCGCTGTTCATCGGGCGCGACACGCACGCGCTGTCGCTCCCGGCGTGGCAGACCGCGCTCGAGGTCCTCGTCGCGGCGGGCGTCCAGACGTACGTCGACGCGCGCGACTCGTTCACCCCGACCCCCGCCGTCTCGCAGTCGATCCTCCTGCACAACGAGGCGACGACGGTCGACGGCGTCCGCACCACCGGCCCCGGCCTCGCGGACGGGATCGTCGTCACGCCGTCGCACAACCCTCCGCGCGACGGTGGCTTCAAGTACAACCCGCCGCACGGCGGCCCCGCCGGGTCCGAGGCGACCGGCTGGATCGCGGACCGCGCGAACGAGATCCTGCGCACCGGTGTCGGCAGCGTGCCGCGCGTGCCGCTGACCCAGGCGCTCACGTCCGAGCACGTGCACAAGCACGACTTCCTCACCACGTACGTCGACGACCTGGCGAACGTCCTCGACCTCGACGCGATCCGTGACTCCGGCGTGCGGATCGGCGCCGACCCGCTGGGCGGCGCGTCGGTCGAGTACTGGGGCGAGATCGGCGAGCGGTACGGGCTCGACCTCACGGTCGTCAACCCGCAGGTCGACCCCCGCTGGGCGTTCATGACGCTCGACTGGGACGGCAAGATCCGCATGGACTGCTCCTCGCCGTACGCGATGGCGTCCCTCGTCGCGGGCATGACCGGGGAGTCCGGGAACGCCGAGGGTGGCGCGCCGTTCGACGTCGCCACCGGGAACGACGCCGACTCCGACCGCCACGGGATCGTCACGCCCGACGCCGGGCTCATGAACCCCAACCACTACCTCGCCGTCGCGATCCAGTACCTCTACGGCGGCGCGCGCGAGGGCTGGCGCGACGACGCCGCGATCGGCAAGACGCTCGTGTCGTCCGCGCTCATCGACCGCGTCGCGGGCGGGCTGGGCCGTCGGCTCGTCGAGGTCCCCGTCGGGTTCAAGTGGTTCGTGCCCGGCCTGCTCGACGGCTCGGTCGGGTTCGGCGGCGAGGAGTCCGCGGGGGCGTCGTTCCTGCGCAAGGACGGCCGCGTCTGGTCCACGGACAAGGACGGCCTGCTCCTCGCGCTGCTCGCGTCGGAGATCATCGCGACCACGGGCCGCACGCCGTCCGAGCACCACCGCGAGCTCGTCGAGCGCTACGGCGAGTCCTGGTACGCGCGCGTCGACGCGCCCGCGACGCTCGAGGAGAAGGCGACGCTCGGCAAGCTCTCGCCCGAGCAGGTCACCGCGACCGAGCTCGCCGGCGAGCCGATCACCGCGAAGCTCACGAACGCCCCGGGGAACGACGCCCCGATCGGCGGGCTCAAGGTGACGACCGAAAACGCGTGGTTCGCGGCCCGGCCGTCGGGCACGGAGAACGTCTACAAGATCTACGCCGAGTCGTTCGTCTCCGCGGAGCACCTGACCCAGGTCCAGGCCGAGGCGAAGGACGTCGTCTCCGCCGCCCTCGGGAGCTGACGCCCCCGCCGAGGTAGAGGCGTGGTCACGACCACGCCTCTACCTCGCGAAACCGGGGCTCTACCTCGCGGGACCACGCCTCTACCTCGCGGGACCAGGGCTCTCC
>ERZ1464638.87-NODE-87-length-10083-cov-13.109493_pt1 | contig 10083 bp, 10 predicted proteins | sample MGYA00563985_ERZ1464638 | MGnify/ENA primary metagenome ERZ1464638 (study PRJEB39283, sample SAMN07833650) | human skin metagenome | isolation source: Scalp | host: Homo sapiens | place: India: Bengaluru | collected 2015-07-03 ...
GCGGCCGACCCGGCCGCCCCGCGGTCGTACCCCCCGCGCCGCGAGATGCACGGTCCGACGCGCTCCTCACGACGGCCGCCGCCCACCCGCCCGGGCACGCGCCCGGCCGGGGCGCCCGGGGGCTCGACGCGCGCCGAGCCCGTCGCCCCGGCGACCCGCGCCGAGGCCCGACGTCAGTCGCAGTCGGCGCCCGTGCCGTCGCGCTCCGCGGGGCGCCGCACGTCGACCACGACGGGCCGCCGCCTGGGAGGCCTGCCCAACGGCCTGACCTGGCCGCTCGTCGCCCTCCTGGGTCTCCTGCTCGTGCTGGTGATCGCGACGATCGCCACGCTCGGGGACCGGGACGGCGACGGCGGCGACGCCGCCCCCGTGCGGGGCGCGGAGACCTCCGTCGAGGTCGCCGTGCCCGACGCCGAGACGCTCCCCGGACGGGTGACATCGTGACGACATCGTGGTGTTCCCCGCGTGGCCGCAGGGTCGCGGGTGGGATGATTGCGCCAGCTGTGCCGTGGGCGGACGCGCCCACGGCTCCGACGACACCGAAGGACGAATGAGTGGTGGACAACGCTCCCCGAGTGCTTGCCGGGCGCTACCAGGTCGGTGAGCTCATCGGCCGTGGTGGCATGGCCGAGGTGCACATCGGGCACGACAACCGCCTCGGTCGTACCGTCGCGATCAAGATCCTGCGCTCCGACCTCGCGCGCGACCCGTCGTTCCTCGCGCGCTTCCGTCGTGAGGCGCAGGCGGCGGCCTCCCTGAACCACCCGGCCATCGTCGCGGTCTACGACACGGGCGAGGACGTGCACGAGGACGCCACCGGCAACGCGGTGCACGTCCCGTTCATCGTCATGGAGTACGTCGAGGGCCACACCGTGCGGGACATCCTGCGCGACGGTCAGGCCGTGCCCATCGACGAGGCGGTCGAGATCACGGCGGGCGTCCTCGCGGCGCTCGAGTACTCGCACCACGCCGGGATCGTCCACCGCGACATCAAGCCCGCCAACGTGATGATCACGCCGACGGGCGCGGTGAAGGTCATGGACTTCGGCATCGCCCGCGCGGTCGCCGACTCCGCGGCCACCATGACCCAGACGCAGGCCGTCATCGGCACCGCGCAGTACCTCTCCCCGGAGCAGGCGCGCGGCGAGACGGTCGACGCGCGCTCCGACCTGTACTCGACCGGCTGCCTGCTCTACGAGCTGCTCACGGGGCGCCCGCCGTTCATCGGCGACTCGCCCGTCGCGGTGGCCTACCAGCACGTGCGCGAGGCGCCTGCCACGCCGAGCGCGATCGCTCCCGACGTGCCCGAGGTGCTCGACCGCATCACCCTCAAGGCGCTCGCCAAGGACCGCACGGCGCGCTACTCGAGCGCCGCCGAGTTCCGGGCCGACCTGGAGAACGCCGTGCGCGGCGGGTCGATCACGGCCCCGGCGCTCGGGGTCGCGGCCGCCGCCGCCGGCCTCGGTGCCGCCGCCGCGGCCGCCGACCTCCAGCCGACGATGGTCGAGTCCGCGACGCAGGTCATGGCACCGGCCGCCGCGGCGGCGAACCCCTGGGCGACCAGCGCGGCGCCCGCCGTCCCGCCGGGGGAGCAGCCGCCCGGCGAGGACGACGAGCAGCCCAAGAGCCGCAAGGGCCTCATGTGGACGCTCATCGCGATCGGCGTGCTCGCCGTCGCGGCGATCGTGACGATGCTGCTCATCAACCAGAACAAGGACGCCGAGCCGGAGCTCGTCACGGTGCCGACGGTCCAGGCGGGCATGACCCAGGAGGAGGCCGCCGCGCTCTTCGACGGCCTGGACCTCGAGTTCAACCCGCTCCTCGAGGAGAACTCCGACGTCCCGGAGGGCGAGTTCATCCGCCAGAGCCCCGCCGGTGACGCCCAGGTCGACCCGGGCACCTCGGTCGACGTCTGGTTCTCGACCGGTCCCGACGCCGTCACCATCCAGGACCTCAAGGGCAAGACGCAGGAGGAGGCCCGGCAGTACCTCTCCGACGCCGGGCTCAACGTCGGCGACGTCAACACGGAGGACTCGCCGGACGTCCCGAAGGGCGCGGTGACGAAGACCGACCCCGGCGCCGGCCAGTCCGTGCCGGCGGGCTCGACGGTCAACCTGTTCGTGTCGAGCGGCCTCGTCGCCCTCCCGGACGTCACGGGCCAGCAGTTCGACGCCGCGAAGTCGACCGTCGAGGCGCTCGGTCTCAAGGTCGACCGTAGCGAGGAGGAGTCCGACGAGCCGGAGAACCAGGTCCTCTCGCAGCAGCCCAACGCGGGCAGCGTCCCGCAGGGGTCGACCGTGACCCTCAAGGTCGCCATCCCGCGCGCGGCGGAGACGACGACGGTGCCGACGAACCTCGCCGGCATGACCGAGGAGCAGGCCGTCGAGGCGCTCAACGGCGCCGGCCTCAACCCGAGCGGCAACCGCATCACGCAGGAGTCCGACCAGTGGCCGGCGGGCACGGTCATCGGCTCCGACCCGCGGGGCGGGACCGAGCTCGAGGTCGGCTCAGAGGTGCGCCTCATCGTCTCGACCGGTCCCGGACCGTCGAACGGCGGCGGCGACAACGGCGGCGGGAACAACGGCGGCAACGGGAACGGCGGGGGCAACGGCGGAGACGGCGAGGGCTGACCCACCGCCCCCGGGCCGTCCACGACGACGGGCCCTCACCTCCACGGAGGTGAGGGCCCGTCGTCGTGCGGGGCGTCCGAGGGCGGCAGACCGGGGCCGGTGCCGCGCGGTGCTCGCTACTGGCGCACGAGCGGGGCCATGCCCGCGGAGCGCTCGACGACGCCCTCCAGGCCGCACGCCTCGAGCCAGTTCGCGAGCAGGCGGTGGCCCCCCTCGGTGAGCACGGACTCCGGGTGGAACTGGACCCCGTGCAGCGGCAGGTCCTTGTGCTGGAGGCCCATGATGACGCCCCCGGCGGTCGTCGCCGTCACCTCGAGCTCGGCGGGCACGGTGTCGCTCACGACGGCGAGCGAGTGGTACCGCGTCGCGGTGAACGGGAGGGGGAGGCCCGCGAGCACGCCCTCGCCCTCGTGCTCCACGAGGCTCGTCTTGCCGTGCATGAGCTCGGGCGCGTGCGTGACCGTCGCGCCGTACACCTCGGCGAGGGCCTGGTGGCCCAGGCACACGCCGAGCATCGGCGTGCGCGACGCGGCGCACGTGCGGATCACGTGCTCGCTCTGCCCGGCCTCCTTCGGCGTGCCGGGCCCGGGGGAGACGAGGACGCCGTCGAATACGGTCCCGTCCGCGTCGCGGAAGCGGCCGTCGGCGTCCGGCTCCGGCACCGCGTCGTTGCGCACGACGACGGTCTGCGCGCCCAGCTGGTCGAGGTAGCCGACGATCGTGTAGACGAACGAGTCGTAGTTGTCCACGACGAGGATGCGGGTCGGGTGGGTCATCGCGGGGCCTCCACGGACGCTGCGCCGGCGGCGTCGGTCTGGATGTTGGGGTCGTTGAACGGCATGTACTCGGACACGAGCGGGAACAGCCACTCGAAGCACGCGAGCACGACGGCGGCCGCGAGGACGAGCAGGATCAGCACCCGCAGCCACGCCGGGCCGGGCAGCACGCGCCACAGCGCCCCGTACATCACGAGCCTCCTTCGGCGGCGGGAGCGGTCTGGCCGACGAGCTCCGGCGGCGTGCCGTCCTCGACGGGCATCCAGTAGTCGAACTTCGCGTTGACGATGTACCGCGCGACGAGCGAGTTGAGGCCGATCGGGTGGCACGTCGTCAGCGTGAGGTACCGCTCGGTGGGCTCGACGCCGGGCTGCCACGGGACGGGCGCGATCGCCTCGACCTGGTCGGGCTTCACGGCCTGCATGTGGTCGACGCGGTAGACGTACCACGTGCCGTCGGCCTCGACGACGATCGGGTCGCCGATCTCGAGCTCCTCGACGTCGTGGAAGATCTTGCCGTACGTCTGCCGGTGCCCGGCGAGGGAGAAGTTCCCGACGGCGCCCGGCATGACGGTCTCGGGGTAGTGCCCGGCCATCGCCTGGTCGAGGATCGACCGCTTGTCGGTGCCCTCCGCGATCGGCATCATCTTGCCGTCCCAGCGCGGCACGTAGAGCGTGCCCCACACCTCGCCGAGCGCCGGCGCGGCGGGGACGGGCGGGTCGTCGCGCAGGATCGTCGTGCCGACGTCCGCGGCGTCCGGGGTCGGCGCCTGGATCTCCTCGAGCACCTGCGCCTGGACGCGGTCCGCCTGGACGTCCGTCCACCACAGCTGCCAGACGACGTACAGGCCGAGCAGGATCCCCAGCGTGATGAGCAGCTCGCCGAGCACCCCCACGACGGCGGACACCGGACCGCGACCCGAGCCGCGGTGCCCCGCGTGGCGGACCGGTGCGGGGGTCGTCGCGGTCACGACGCCACCGCGTCGGACGGGCGCGCGTAGCGGAGCTCGATCGCCCCCTGGTAGCCCGGCATCTCGATGTCGTTCTCGTCCTCGACCGACCAGCCGAGGTTCACCGCGTCGACGTACTCCTTGTACACCTGGACGCCCGGCGAGCGGTCGAGCGCGTCGCGCAGGGCCTCGGGGTCGCCCACGGCCTCGACGACGTAGGGCGGGGAGTAGACGCGGCCGTGCAGCAGCAGGATGTTGCCCGCGCAGCGGAACGCCGACGTCGCCGTGACGCGCTGCCCCTGGAGCGTCATCGCCTCGGCACCGCCCGCCCACAGCGCGTTGACGACGGACTGGATGTCCTGCTGGTGCACGACGAGGTCGTCGGGACGGATCCCCGCCGGGTAGCTGCCCTCCGGGGGCGCGTCGTCGAGCGTCACGGAGACGCCGGCGCCCTCGACGGGCGTCGTCCCCGCGGCGACGGCGGTGCGCGCCGCGAGGTCGGGGTCGACGCCGGTGGGCGCGTCCCCGGTCCGCGACAGGCCCGCGACCTCCGCCGTCAGGGCGTCGACCTGCGTCGCGAGGTCGGCCACGCGGTCGGACTCGCGGTCCACGAGCTGCGCGAGGTTCTCCGGGTGCCGGGACTCGTCGCCGCGCGCGAGGCGCGCGTTCGCCGTGAACATGACCCCGGCGAGCGCGAGGACGAGCGCGACCGTCCCGGCGGACCGGACGCGACGCGCGCGCGGCGTGCCGCCCGGGGCGGCCGCCGGCCCCTCGGCGGGGTCGTCCGGGCCCGTGGCGGCAGGGTCCGTGGTGCTCACGCGGCCGTCTCCTTCCTGGGGGCGGACGAGGTCGTCGACCGGGTCGGCGTCGTGCGTCGGCGTGGTGCGTCGGCGTCGTGGACTGTGTCGTGCTGAGTCGTGCGCGGCACACCTCGCGGCACGTCCTCCGCGCGCGGTGTCCGTGCCTATTGTGTGCGCCCACTACGCTAGTCGACGAACGTCGTCCACGATCGTGACGGACCTGTGCTCCGGCAGAGCCTCGCGGCGCGTCGACGACCTTCGCCCGACCCATGCACGGTTCCTGCACGACGACGGCAGGCGTCCGCTCCAGCGGTGCGTCCCGGCGCCGGCGCAGCGAGCCCCACCAGGACAGGAGCCCACCCTCGTGCCCGAGTCGAAGTCGCGCAAGAAGCCCAAGCCGCAGCGTCCGCCGAGCGTGCCGAAGCCCGAGACGGGCAACCCGCGCTGGCTCGTGCCCACGATGCTCGGGCTCATGCTCGTCGGGCTCGCGTGGATCGTGCTGTTCTACCTCAGCGGTCCGAAGCAGCTCCCCGTCCCGCCGCTCGGCGCGTGGAACCTCGGGGTCGGCTTCGCCTTCATCATCGCGGGCTTCGCGCTCACGACGCGCTGGAAGTAGCCGCGCACCGGGCGGGGCCTGGGCCCCGCCCGGTGCCGTCGGGCCTCACACCGGTGTAGTTCCACACCTGTGAGTAAGCCTGGGGATAACTCCTGTGGCCGCCTCGTCAGGTGAGATGGCCGAACTGGTCCGCCGCCGCGTAGGTGAGCCAGGAGGCGGCGACCAGCGCCACCACGACGACGACCGTCGCCCCCACGGACACGAGGGTGCGACGCTCGCGCGGCGCGTAGGCGTAGGCGGCGCCGAGCGCGAGCCCCACCACGAGACCGCCCAGGTGCGCCTGCCACGCGATGCCGGGGAAGAACAGCCCGATCGCGAAGTTGATGCCGATGAGCACGACGATCTGCATCGCGTTGCGGCCCGTCCGGCGCAGGACGAGCAGGATCGCCCCGAAGAGGCCGAACACCGCGCCCGAGGCGCCGACGACGGGCTGGTACCAGGCCTCCGACGTCGGGCCCCCCGCGAGGAGCAGGTAGCCGACGGAGCCGCCGAGCGCGGAGAGCAGGTAGAGCGCCGTGAAGCGCAGCCGGCCGAGCTGCTGCTCGAGGAACGGGCCCGTGATCCACAGGGCGTACATGTTGAAGAGGATGTGGACCGGGCTCGTCGAGTGCAGGAACGCCGCCGTGAGGAAGCGGTAGGGCTGCAGCTCGCCGACCCAGGGTGCGAACGCGAGCAGGTTCGTCCACGTGCCGCCCGTGACGAGCTGGAGGAGCCAGCTCACGACGCACAGGCCGATGATCGTGAACGTCACGACGGGCGGCCCGCCGCGCACCTTCCCACCCAGCGCGGTGCGCTGCACCGGCGCCTGGCGGGCGGCGTCGCGCACGCAGTCGACACACTGGACGCCGACCGCGGCCGGTCGCTGGCACTCGGGGCACGCCGGCCGCCCGCACCGCTGGCAGCGCACGTACGACACGCGGTCCGGGTGCCGCGGGCACACCGGCGGGACGGCGGGACCGTCGTGCGGTCCGGCCGTCCCGTACGCCGGCGGGCCGGGTGGCCCGGGAGGTGTCGCCGAGATGGTCAGTCCTCGATGGTGACGGACGTGATGACGATGTCCTCCTGCGGGCGGTCGCCCGGACGCGTGGGCGTCGCGTTGATCGCGTCGACGACGGCGCGGGACTCGTCGTCCGCGACCTCGCCGAAGATCGTGTGCTTGCCGTTGAGCCACGGCGTGGGGACCGTCGAGATGAAGAACTGCGACCCGTTGGTGCCCTCGGCCTCGCCCGTCACCGGGTTGCGGCGCACGCCCGCGTTCGCCATCGCCAGCAGGTACGGGCGGTCGAACTGGAGCTCGGGGTGGATCTCGTCGTTGAACGTGTAGCCGGGGCCGCCGGTGCCGGTCCCGAGCGGGCAGCCGCCCTGGATCATGAAGTCCTGGATCACGCGGTGGAAGATCAGGCCGTCGTAGAAGGGCTCGGTGCGCTCGGCGCCGGTGCGGGGGTCGGACCACGTCGTGGTGCCCTGGGCGAGCCCGACGAAGTTCGCCACCGTCTTCGGGGCGTGGTTCGGCAGGAGCTCGATCCGGATGTCACCTGCGGTCGTGTGGAGGGTTGCGAACATGGGCACCATCTTCCCACGACACCCGCGCCCGACCCGTCCGGGGCGATGTCTCGCGGCGTGGCCGGGGTGGTGGCAGAGTGGGCGGAAACGCATCGCATCCGCACATTCGTCCCGTCGGACGACGACCCCGGGGAGCACGCATGACCCGTACTCGCTCAGCGAGCGACTCCGTCAAGGACACGCTCGAGTCGATCGACACCGAGAAGCTGAAGGAACAGGCCGCGCAGGCCGCCGCGACGGCGCAGAGCGCCGCGACCCAGCTCGCGGACCAGGCCAAGGACGCCGCGGTGCACGCCAAGGAGTGGGGCACGCCCAAGGTGGAGGCGTTCCTCGAGTGGCTCCAGCCGCGCGTCGAGAAGGCGTGGCAGGACAGCATCCAGGCCGCCGCGCCGCGCGTCGAGAAGGCCGCGACCAAGGCCGCGCCCGCGATCGACACGGCGCACGACCGCCTCGTGGAGGACGTGCTGCCGAAGATCGTCGCGAGCTTCAACGCCGCCGCCGCCAGCGCGGCCGACTCCGCCCAGCGCGCCGCGGACAACGCGGCCGAGGCGACCGCCGCCGCCACGGCCGCGGCAGCCGCCGCGTCGGGCAAGAAGGCGCGCAAGCTCGCGAAGCAGGCCAAGAAGGCGACGGCGGAGGCCGCGAAGCAGGCGCAGAAGTCCGCGGGCAAGGCCGGCAAGAAGGCCGCCAAGCACGCCGACAAGACCGCGGAGAAGGCGGCCGCCCAGCTCGCCGCGGCCGCGGTCGAGGCGGCTGCCAAGGCCGCCGAGGCGGACTCCTCGAAGGGCAAGGGCCGCACGCTCTGGTGGATCGCCGGTGGCGTGACCGCCGCGGGCGTCGGCTACGTGCTCTACCGCCGCGCGCAGCCCACGACCGACCCCTGGGCCGAGCCGTGGGAGCAGGAGCAGCAGCAGGTCCACTTCGACGACGTCGTCGGCGACGCCAAGCACGCCGTCGGGGACGCCGCCGAGTCGATCGGCGAGGCTGCGGGCGCCGCCGTCGCGAAGGGCCGCGAGGCCACGGACAAGCTGGCCGAGCGCGCTGCCGAGGTCCGCGACGACGTGACCGACCGCGTCACCGAGGCCGTCTCCGACGCGAAGGACGCGGCGAAGAAGGCGACGAGCCGGGCGCGCAGCACCACCCGTGGCGGCGCTGCCGGCGCGAAGGACGCGGTGAAGGACACGGCGGAGGACGTCAAGGACGCCGCCGCGGACGCCAAGGACGACCTGGGCGACGCCGGCAAGAAGGCCCGCGAGGCCGCCGAGTCCGCGGCACAGGACGCCGCCAAGAAGGCCGACGACGCCTGACGACGCTCCACCCCGCCGTCCTCGCACGGTGACAGACGACCGAGGGCCCGTCCAAGCAGGGACGGGCCCCTCGTCGTCCCCAGGGGCGGACACCTCACGAGCACGCGGGCACGGCGGCGGCACACGGCGGCGGCACACAGCCTCGGCGGCGGGCACGCCGAGGCCGGACGCACGAAGACCCCGTCCACAGCCGGACGGGGTCTTCGTGGTCGTGACGATGGTGGAGCCAGGGGGACTCGAACCCCCAACCCCCTGCTTGCAAAGCAGGTGCGCTACCAATTGCGCCATGGCCCCGGGTGACGCGGCCGGGGCCGGTCAGCGGCGAGAGGTGCTCACTCGAAGGTGTCGGTGACCTCTGCCCAGAGGTCGCGCTCGGCGTTGTCCTCCGTGTACTTGCGCCACACGAGGTACCCGGCGCCGGCGGCGAGGAGCAGGAGCAGAAGCTTCTTCATGATGTTCCCCCTCGAGTGGGTTGGCAGTGGGCCTAAGAGGACTTGAACCTCTGACCTCTTCCTTATCAGGGAAGCGCTCTAACCGTCTGAGCTATAGGCCCGCACGCGCCTCGCCGGACAGCCCCAGGAGGGCTGCTCCGCTCGCAGGCAGCGATTGAGGTTACCCCACCGGGAGCCGCAGACCCAAACCGAGGGCCCGTGCCCCCGGTCGGGGAGCCGGTGAACGGTCAGTCGTCGGTGAGCGTGAGGTGCACGCCACCCACGAGCGCCGCGACGATGTTGTACAGGAACGCCATGATCGTCGAGAGCGCCGTGATGATGACGACGTTCACCACGCCGAGCAGCGTGGCGATCGAGATCACCCGGCCGAACGCGACGTACTGGCGGATGTCGACGTCCGTCTCCGTGCCGACGATCTGCGTGAACAGCTCCTCGATCTTGAAGAAGACCTGCATGCCGTCCAGCACGTACCAGACGACGGCGGTCGCGACCACGGTCATGATCCCGATGGCGACCGCGAGGAGGAAGCCGAGCTTCATCGCGGACCACGGGTCGACGCGCGAGACCGCGAGCCGCACGCGGCGCGGGCCGCCGTCGGGCCGGACGGCGGGCGTCGCGCCCGTCGCGGTCCCCACGGCGGGCGTGGCGCCCGTGAGCGGGCGCGCGGTGCCCGTCACGCCTGCGGCGGAGTAGTGCATGGAGGCCCCGGCGGGAGCGCCGGCGGCCGCCGCGCTCGTGGGGGCCGAGGTGGTCGTGGGCACGCGCCTCACCGTCTCGTCGTCGATCTCGTCGTGCCCGCGCTCGGGCTCCGTCTCTGCGGGTGCGGCGGGGACCGCCGCCGACACCTTCTTCGCGGCCGTCTTCGCCGCCGCGATCGCTGCGGCCGCCGCCTTCACGGCCCCGGCCCGGGCGACCGCGACACGGCTCTCGCCCGACGCGCGCTCCATGCCGTCGTCGTCCACCGTGCCCTGCGCGGGCGCGGCCTGGGCG
>ERZ1464638.89-NODE-89-length-9938-cov-8.654457_pt1 | contig 9938 bp, 9 predicted proteins | sample MGYA00563985_ERZ1464638 | MGnify/ENA primary metagenome ERZ1464638 (study PRJEB39283, sample SAMN07833650) | human skin metagenome | isolation source: Scalp | host: Homo sapiens | place: India: Bengaluru | collected 2015-07-03 ...
CTCCACGCTCCTCGTCGCGCACCCCTGGATGTCGCCGCTCGCGCTCGCGGCCCTCCTCGGCGTGGGCCCGTTCCTGGGCGGGTGGCTCGGCGGGCGCCGCCGCCGCGCCGGCGAGGGCCTCGACCGCGACGGCCTCGCGACGGCGGACCGCCCCACCGGCGTCGCCGTCGTGCTGTGGGAGCAGCCCGAGTCGACGATCGTCATCGAGCCCGGCGCGAACGCCGTCGTCGACGAGGCGTTCGTCACCGAGCGCGCCGACCTCGTCCGCGACGCGGCCGCCGTCCTGTGCCAGTGCGAGACGCCGCTCGGCGCCCTGCGCGCCGTCGCCGCCACCGCGGCGGGCACCACGGTGCTCAACCCGGCGCCCGCCGTCCCGCTGCCCGCCCCCGTGCGCGCCGCGTTCCGCGTGCTCGTGCCCAACCGGTTCGAGCTCGCGACCCTCGTCGGCGCGAGCGACGAGCCCGTCGGCACCGACGCCGTGCTCGCCATGGTCCGCGCGCTCGACCACCCCGGGGACGTCGTCGTCACCCTCGGGGCCGACGGCGCGCTCGTCGTCCCCGCGGGAGGAGCACCCGTCACCGTCCCGGCGGAGCGCGTCGACGCCGTCGACACGACCGCCGCCGGCGACTCGTTCTGCGCGGCGCTCGCGGACGGCCTCCTCCACGGCGGCGACCTCGTCGAGTCCGCCCGCTGGGCGGCGCACGTCGCCGCCTCCACCACCACCCGCCACGGCGCCGTCGACTCCCTGCCGCGCGCCACCGACCTGGCCCCCGAGGGCACCAGGATTCCGCTCCACAGCTAAGTCCGACGTACCGTCGGAGGAAGGCACGGTCACGCAATGAAGCACACCACGCCGGCGACCACCGGTTCCCCGTCCGGCACTCAGGGAGGTGCTGTGAGCCCGTCAGCCCGCCGCAGCAGGGTCAAGGACACCGCGACCGCCCTGCTCGTCGTCGCGACCGTCCTCGCGGGGGCCCTCGGCCCCATGCAGGCGGCCGTCAACGGCCAGCTGGGCAAGACGATCGGCGACGGGCACGCCGCCGCCCTCATCTCGTTCGGGACCGGCCTGGTCCTCATGTTCGTCGTCGTGTTCGCGCGCCCCGCGACCCGACGCGAGGCGCTCGCGATCCCCGGCCTGATCCGTTCGCGCACGATCCCGTGGTGGAACTACCTCGCGGGCCTGTGCGGCGCCGTCATCGTCCTCTCGGAGGGCGTGACCGTCGGCGTCCTCGGCGTCGCGACGTTCCAGATCTCGCTCATCTCCGGCCTCGTCATCTCGGGCGTCATCTGCGACCGCCTCGGGGTCACGGCGTCCGTCAAGCAGCCGCTCACCACCACGCGCCTGCTCGGCGCGGCGCTCGCCATCGCGGCGACCGTCGTCGTCATCTCGCCGAGCTTCTCCGTGCCGCACACGATCGTCCTCGCGATCATGCCGTTCGTGGGCGGTCTGCTCGCGGGCTGGCAGCCTGCCGGCAACGCGGCCGTCGCCGACGTCACCGGGTCGATGCTCGTCTCGATCGGCTGGAACTTCCTCGTGGGCTTCACCGCCCTGCTGATCGCCTACCTCGTGCGCGCGGCCGTGGGCGGCGTCGACTTCCAGCTCCCGAGCGAGTGGTGGATGTACCTGGGCGGCCCGCTCGGCCTGCTGTCCATCGCGCTCATGGCGCTGCTCGTGCGCGGCCTCGGCCTGCTCCTGCTCGGTCTCGCCTCCGTCGCGGGCCAGCTCGTCGGCTCGCTCGTCCTCGACGCCGCGATCCCCGCGCTCGGCCACACCGTGCACGTCGCGACCGTCGTCGGCACGGTCATCGCGCTCGTCGCGGCCGGGATCGGCATGATCCCGTCCGGCAAGGCCGCGCACGCCGACGGCCCGGACGCCCCCGGCGGCCCGGACGGACCCGACGCGGGCGTCGCGGCGGCCGTCGCGGGCGGCGAGGCCGGCGAGCCGAGCGCGCGATGAGCGTCACGCCCGCCGGCCACGTCCAGACGGTCACCGGCCGCGCCGCGGCCGCGGACCTCGGCCTCACGCTCCCCCACGAGCACCTCTTCAACGACCTGTCCGGGGTGCTCGACCCGCCGAGCTACCGCTTCTCCGAGGCGGTCGTCGAGGTCCCGGTCTCTGCGTCGGTCGCGTGGGCGCTGCGCCAGGACCCGTACTGCTGCGCGGACAACATCGCCGACAAGCCGGTCGCCGCGGTCGCGGCGGAGCTCGAGAGCTTCGCCGCGCTGGGCGGGCGCACGATCGTCGACGCGACGTCGAGCGCCGCGATCGGGCGCAACCCCGAGCGCCTCGCGGAGGTCGCGCGCCGCACGGGCCTGCACGTGGTCGCGGGCTGCGGCGCGTACCTCGAGAAGTTCGAGGGCGACCGCATCGCCGCCGCGGCCGTGGACGCCCAGGCGTCCGCGATCGTCACGGAGCTCGCCGACGGGATCGGCGGGACCGGCGTGCGGCCGGGCATCATCGGCGAGATCGGCGTCTCGCCGTCGTTCACGCCGGGCGAGGCCGCGTCGCTGCGCGCCGCGGCCCTCGCGCAGCGCGAGCACCCGCACGTCGCCCTCCAGGTGCACCTGCCCGGCTGGCAGCGCCGCGCGCACGAGGTGCTCGACCTCGTGCTCGACGAGGTGGGCGTGCGCCCGGAGAAGGTCGTGCTGTGCCACATGGACCCGTCCGCCGACGACCCGGGCTACCAGCGGTCCGTGGCCGAGCGCGGCGTCTGGCTCGAGTTCGACATGGTCGGCATGGACATCACCTTCCCGAAGGAGGGCGTGTCCCCCGACCCGCACACGACCGCGACCGCGGTGCAGCGCCTCGTCGAGGCCGGTCACGCGGGCCAGGTGCTGCTCAGCCACGACGTGTTCCTCAAGCAGATGTGGGTGCAGCACGGCGGCAACGGGTTCGCCTACGTCCCGACGGTGTTCACCGAGATGCTCGCCGCGCGCGGGGTGCCGCGCGACGTGCTCGCGCGCCTCACGCACGACAACCCGGTGGCGATGCTCACCGCGTGACGCGACGCCGTCCGCCACCCGCACGGCCGGGGCCCGCCAGGGTCCCGGCCGTCGGCGCGCCCGGGACCTCCGGCCCTGGTCACGGCGTCGCGCTCTGAGAGGATCGGCGCATGAGACGACGTGCCCTCCCGACCCTCGTGGCCGCCGTGGCCGCCCCCGCCCTCGTGGTCGCCGGCTGCTCCGGCGGGTCCCCGGAGCCCTCCGCGCTGGCATCGTGCCTCGCATGCCTGGTCCTCTCCGGCCTCAGCGGCCAGTAGCTCGTCGAACGTCTCTTACGGCTCGAGACCGCCGACCGGCCGACCGACCTCGTGGCCTCCGTCCGCGCGGCGGAGCTCGTGCTCGCCGACGAGTCGTACGAGACCACGGTCCCGCTGCCCGAGGACACGTTCTACCTCTCCGTCGCGCCCTTCGTGGACGAGACGCACGAGTGCTTCTACCACTCGCTCACCACGTGCCAGGGCGAGCTCGCGGGCGAGCCGGTCTCGGTGACGGTGGTCGACGCGGCCACCGGCGACGTGCTCGTCGAGGAGGACACGACGCTCGGCGCCAACGGCTTCGTGGGCTACTGGCTCCCCCGCGACGTCGACGCGGAGCTGCGCGTCGAGCACGACGGCCGGGTCGGCACCACGACCGTCTCGACGCGCCACGACGACCCCACCTGCCTCACGACCCTCCAGCTCGCCTGACGCGCGACGGGCGCGCCCGGCGGCGTCCCGCCCCACGCACGACGACGCCCGCCGCACCGGGGTGCGACGGGCGTCGTGCCTGCTGGGCCGGGGAGGCGTCAGGCGGTGCCGCTGAAGTCGACCACGAGCTCCTCGGTGACCGTCTCGCCGTCGCGCTCGGCGGTGGCGGTGACCGTCACCTGCCCCGCGGGCACCTCGACGAGGCGCGTCGCGAAGGCCTGGTAGGCGTTCTTGGTCGGCGCGACGGCCGCGAACTCCTTGGTCCCGTACGGCGTGGTGACCGTGAGGTCCACGGCCGTGTCGTCCTGGTTAACCACCCGGACGGCGAGGTACTGCTTGCCGCCCATGGTGCGCAGCTCGGCCTCGGCCGAGAGGTCGAGCGCGGGGCCGTCGTCGACCAGCGCGGACTGCCAGTCGACAAGGTCGTCGATCTTCGTGCCGAGCAGCGCGCGGTCGCCCGCCGCCGCCGACAGGTGGTCGACGAGCGAGCGCGCGCCGCCGAGCACCTGCACGGCCGTCGCGGGGTCGTCCGCGTCGGCCGCGGTGCGCGCGCTGCCGAGCAGCGACGAGATCGCGCCGGCGATGACGCCGTCGCCCACCGCAGAGGTGTTCAGGCCCGCCACGAGCTCGTCCACCTCGCCGAACGTGACGCAGTTGCCGCCGCCCTCGACGACGCCCGCGGTCCACTCGACGCCCTTGAGGACGTGCTCGAGGAACAGCGGGTCGGTCCACGAGGCGTCGGTGTGCCCGGCGCCCTCGTACCAGGAGCGACCGCCCTCGAAGTTCTGGCACCACGCGATCGGGTGGTCCTCGCCCATCGCGTTGTTGCCCGGGTTGTACGTCGACTCGTCGAGCGTGATGAGGACGTGGACGTCCTCGCGCGGGTTGGTCGTGTAGTTGTACCACTCGTCGAACCGCTCCCACACGGCGGGCAGGTGCGCCGTCGAGGGGTGCCCCGGGCTCTCGACGCGCATCGTCGCCGTCTGCTGCTGCGGGTGGCTGACGAACCGCGCGCCGCCGCCCGTGAGCTGGCTGTACCAGGGCACGGTGTGCATCGTGTCCGTCGCCGCGTGCAGGCCCACGAACCCGCCGCCGCCCCGGATGTAGCCCTGGAACGCGGCGAGCTCGGCGTCGTCCAGGAGGCGCGGCGTGGCCGGGTTGAGGGAGTTGGTGTTGTCGACCGGCGACGCGAAGACGATGGTCGCGTACTGCGCGAGGTCCTCGGCGCTCGTGAACGGCGAGGAGTCCATCGTCAGGTCGGGCTGGCCGGGCGAGCCGCTGCCCCACCACCCCGCCGAGCTGTTCGGCGGGTCCCACACGTCGACCGTGAAGCCGTTGTCGGCGCCGAGCTCGATGAGCGCGCGCGTGGTGTCGTCGATGTGCGAGTGGCGGAAGCCGAGCGTCTCACCGACGACGAGGATCTTGTAGTCCTCCTCGTCGGCGGCCGCCGGGCCCGCCGTCATGAGCGTGGCACCGCCCACGAGCGGCAGCGCGGCGGCCGCAGCCACCGCCCGCCGGAACGTCATGCCGCTGAACAAATCCATGCGTGCTTCTCCCTCGTCGTCGAGAGCGCGAGCCGGAGGGTCGCCGACGGCGACCCCACGGGGCGACACGCGCACTCCTGCGTGCGTGGACGTCGGCTGCTGCCGATGCAGCGAGTTTTGACGGCAGGCGCACAAAAGTCAAGGTTTCAACGACTCGCGACTGCGGTTTCTCACCCCGGTTTGCGGCGCGCGTCGGGCGGCGGCCGGGCCGGCCCCGGGGCACAGCGAGCGCACAGGGTCACCACAGGCACCCCTCCGCGTCCCGCGCGACCCTGGGAGCATGACCGCAGCTCCCGCCCCCGTCGGCCGCCCGGACCAGCCGCGCCTCACGCGCCCGGACGGCTCCCCCGTCCGCGTGCTCGTGGTCGACGACGAGCCGAACCTCGCCGAGCTGCTCACCTCGGCGCTGCGGTACGAGGGCTGGGACGTCTCCACCGCGCTCGACGGGCACACCGCGATCCGCACGGCGCGGGAGACCGGGCCGGACGTCGTCGTGCTCGACGTCATGCTCCCCGACATGGACGGGCTCACCGTGCTGCGCCGCCTGCGCGAGCGCGACGCCGACGTGCCCGTGCTGTTCCTCACCGCGCGCGACGCCGTCGAGGACCGCGTCGCCGGGCTCACCGCGGGCGGCGACGACTACGTGACCAAGCCGTTCAGCCTCGAGGAGGTCGTCGCCCGGCTGCGCGGGCTGCTGCGCCGCGGCGGCGCGACCGCCCAGCGCGAGGACTCCGTGCTCGTCGTCGGCGACCTCGAGCTCGACGAGGACGCGCACGAGGTGCGGCGCGGGGGCGAGGAGATCCGGCTCACCGCGACCGAGTTCGAGCTCCTGCGGTACCTCATGCGCAACCCGCGCCGCGTGCTGTCCAAGGCACAGATCCTCGACCGCGTCTGGAACTACGACTTCGGCGGCCAGGCCAACATCGTCGAGCTCTACGTCTCCTACCTGCGCCGCAAGATCGACAAGGGCCGCGCACCCATGATCCACACGCTGCGCGGCGTCGGGTACGTGCTCAAGCCCGCCGCCGACGCGGAGAGCGTCCGTGCCTGACCTCGGCGGGACCCGCCCGACGGCGACCGGCACGGAGAGGCGGCCCACCGCGCTGCGCCGGCGCCTCGTGCTCGTGCTCGCGGTCGTCGTGCTGCTCGTGACCGTCGGGCTCGCCGTCGCGTCCGCCGTCGTGCTGCGCACCCAGCTCGTCGCCCAGGTCGACCACGAGCTGCGCCAGGCGAGCGACCGGCTCGCCCACGGCGACGGCTCCGCGCAGCCCCCGGACGGCACCGGCGACGCGTCCGGGCCGGAGCCCGGCGGTCCCGACGACCCGTCGCGCTTCCCCGCGGGCACCGGCCCCGGCAGCGCCGTGCTGCGGTACGACGGCGGCGAGCTCGTCCTCGCGGAGTACGTCGCCCCGGACCTCCAGCGCGTGGCGCTCGACGACGCCCAGGTCGCGGCGCTCGAGGCCGTCCCCGCCGACGGCGCCGCGCACGACGTCGACCTCCCCGAGCTCGGGTCGTTCCGCGCCGTGCACCGCACCACCGCGGACGGGCAGCCCGTGGTCGTCGCGTCGAGCACCGCCCAGGTCGACGCGACCGTCGAGAGGTACGTGCTCGTCGAGGCCGCGCTCGGCGCGGCCGGGGTCCTCGCGGCCGTGCTCCTCGGCACCTGGCTCGTGCGGCGCTCGCTGCGCCCGCTCGACGACGTCGCCGCCGCCGCGGGCCGCGTGTCCGAGCTCGAGCTCGCGCAGGGCGAGATCGATGCCATCCCCCGCGTCCCGGACGACCTCACGGACGAGCGCACGGAGGTCGGCCAGGTGGGCGCCGCGCTCAACCGGATGCTCGAGAACGTCGAGACCTCGCTCCAGGCGCGCCACGACTCCGAGACCCAGGTGCGGCGGTTCGTCGCCGACGCGAGCCACGAGCTGCGCACGCCGCTCGCCTCCATCCGCGGGTACGCGGAGCTCGTGCGCCGCTCCCCCGACGACGTGCCGCCCGCGACCGCGCGCTCGCTCGACCGCATCGAGGCCGAGGCCGTGCGCATGACCGGCCTCGTCGAGGACCTGCTGCTCCTCGCCCGGCTCGACGCCGGCCGGCCGCTCGACCGCGCGCCCGTCGACCTCGCCGTGCTCGCCGTGGACGCCGTCACGGACGCGCACGCCGCGGGACCCGACCACGACTGGGCCCTCGACCTGCCCGGCGCGGACGACCTCGACGTCGACCCGGCGTCCGGCGCCCCGGACCCGGACGACCTGCCGGACGACGCCGTCGACCTGGAGGTGACCGGCGACGAGGCCAGCCTGCGCCAGGTCCTGGCCAACCTCCTCGCCAACGCCCGCACGCACACCCCGCCCGGCACGCACGTGGACGTCCGGCTCACCGCGGACGCCGACGCCGTCGTGCTCGCCGTCGCCGACGACGGGCCCGGCATCCCCGCGCCCCTGCGGCCGACGCTCCTGCGCCGCTTCACGCGCGGGGACGACGCCCGCAACCGCACCGGCGGCTCCACGGGCCTCGGGCTCGCGATCGTCGACGCGATCGTCACCGCCCACGGCGGCACGATCACGGTGACCTCGACGACGGCGGACGAGCCCGGCCCCACCGGCACCACCGTCGCGGTCCGCCTCCCCCGCAACCACCCCTGACCGTCCCTCCGGCGCCGAGCAGGTGGTCCTGGCTCGTCCGAACCTCGGAACGCGCCAGGACCACCTGCTCGCCGCGCCGGGACCGCCTGGTCAGCCCTTGACGCAGAGGAGCGTCGTGAGCCGGGCGACGACCTCGACGAGGTCGGACTGGGCGCGGACGACCTCGTCGAGGTCCGTGGAGGCCGCCGGGATCTCGTCGAGCACCCCGGCGTCCTTGCGGCACTCCACGCCGGTCGTCTGGGCGGCGAGGTCGTCGAGCGTGAAGGTCTTCTTCGCCTTCGTGCGCGACATGCGACGGCCCGCACCGTGCGACGCCGACCAGTACGACTCCGGGTTCCCGAGCCCGCGCACGATGTACGAGCCGGTGCCCATGGACCCCGGGATGAGCCCGAGGTCGCCCTTCCCGGCCCGGATCGCGCCCTTGCGGGTCACGACGAGCTCCTGGCCGTCGACGTGCTCGACCGCGACGTAGTTGTGGTGGACGTTCACGGCCTCGTCGAACGCGATCTCGCGGCCGGGGAACGACGCGCGCACGGCGTCGACCACGAGCGTCATCATGACCGCGCGCGAGCGCGCCGCGTACTCCTGCGCCCACCACAGGTCGGCGAGGTACGCGTCCATCTCCGGCGTGCCGCCGAGGAACACGGCGAGCTCGCGGTCGACGAGCCCCTGGTTGTGCTCCAGTCGCTTCGCGACCGCGACGTGCTGCTCCGCGAGCGTCTTGCCGATGTTGCGCGACCCCGAGTGCAGCTGGAGCCAGACCTGCCCGTCGGTGTCCGTGCACAGCTCGACGAAGTGGTTTCCCCCGCCCAGGGTCCCGAGCTGACGGCGCGCGCGGCCCTCGATGTCCGACACGCGCCCGTGCAGCCCGGAGAACCGCGACCAGAACGCGTTCGCGCCGCGCGCGACCTCGGCCGGGCCGCGGCCGGAGATCGAGCGCAGCCGGTGCGGGTCGACCGGCTCGTCGTGCGCGTGGAAGCCGACGGGGATCGCGGCCTCGATGCGCGCGCGGACCGGTCCGAGGTCGTCGGGCAGGTCCTCCGCCGTGAGGGACGTGCGGACGCCGATCATCCCGCACCCGATGTCGACGCCGACGGCGTTGGGCGACACGGCGTCGCGCATCGCGATGACCGAGCCGACGGTCGCGCCCTTGCCCAGGTGGACGTCGGGCATGACGCGCACGCCCTCGACCCACGGCAGCGCGGCGATGTTGCGCAGCTGCTGCAGCGCGGCCGGCTCGACGGCGTGCTCGTGCGCCCACATGAGGGTGGGTGCCTTCGCGCCCGACAGCGGGACGGGGAACGCGTGGGCCTCGGTGCTCACGATGCTGACCTCCTCGGGTCGTCCTGACGATCATGACGCCGTCCCGGCTGGGGCGGCGAGGTGCGCACGGGAGGACTCGAACCCCCGACGCCCGGCTCCGGAAGCCGGCGCTCTGTCCGCTGAGCTACGCGCGCTGGTGCTCCTTAACGTCGAGCAGACGGGACGCGAGGCGTCCAGGTGCCCTCGGAGGGAGTCGAACCCCCGTCTCCGCTTCCGTAGAGCGGCGTCGTGTCCGTTGGACCACGAAGGCAGTGCTTTTCACCGCAGGCGCACGACAAATGCGCACCGACGGCGGAGGGAACAGAAAGGCAGCACGAGAAATGCACCCCGACCGGGCGCATTCCCGCACAAGAAAAAGGCCGCCCCGGCGATGTCCGGGACGGCCTGTCGTGACCACGCTGTGGTCAGACGACAGGACCGCCGGGGTCGCCGGCGAGGAACGAGGACACGCTGAGATACGCCACGGGCAGCACGACGTGCGGCTGCTCGCAGGGCAGGACGGGACGTCGCCGGTCCTGCTGGACGGGTTCGCGCACGGCACTGCTCCTCTCGGTCATGTCGGGTGGTCCACGCACCGGAATGTCGTCGACCGAGGTAGACCGTACGCGCCTTTCCTGAACCACACAACCCCATTTCCCGAATTCGTCGGAGAATCTTCGACCGCGGCCCGCGCACCACCCGGATATCCCGCCTGCCGGCCCTGTGTCTTATACACATATGACGCTGCCGACGAAAGCTTAGGT
>ERZ1464638.100-NODE-100-length-9538-cov-11.474955_pt1 | contig 9538 bp, 9 predicted proteins | sample MGYA00563985_ERZ1464638 | MGnify/ENA primary metagenome ERZ1464638 (study PRJEB39283, sample SAMN07833650) | human skin metagenome | isolation source: Scalp | host: Homo sapiens | place: India: Bengaluru | collected 2015-07-03 ...
GCCGTGGTGCGGGGGCCCGAGGCGGCCGGGGCGTCCTCCGTCACCGTGCCCCACTCCTGGCACTCGCCGCACCGGCCCACCCACTTCGCGGTGGTCCACCCGCACTCGCTGCAGCGGTAGGCGGGGCGGGCTCGCTTGGCGGCCGCGGAGCGGGCCGCGGTGGTCGACGACGTCACGCGCCCCAACCTAGCCAGCACCCCTGACACCGGCACGCCGCCGCACGCCGCGACGAGCGGGCGTCGGCGCGGGATGCTGGGCCCATGCGCAAGCGCGGCCTCCCGCACGACAGCCCGTGGTGGACGCCGATCCTCACGGTGACCTCGACGGCCGCGTGCCTCACGGTCTACTACGGCGTGCCGCTGCCCGACGACGACGCGCCCGAGGTGGTCCAGCTCGTCTCCTTCGGCGTCGGGCTGGCGCTGCTGTGCGGGCTCCTCGTGGTCCAGGTGCGGCGCCAGCTCCGCGCGTGGGAGACGCCGAGCGTGCGGGTCCAGTCCGTCATGGGCCTGCTGCTGCCGGTCGTGACGTTCTTCGCCCTCGTCTACTACCTCCTCGCGGACCAGTTCGTGGGGATCGAGAACCGGACCGACGCCCTGTACTTCGCCGTCGTGACGCTCGGGACGGTCGGCTACGGCGACGTCCACCCGACGGGCGAGGCCGCCAAGATGGTGGCGATGGTCCAGATCGTGCTGGACCTCGTCGTCGTCGGCGTCCTGGTGTCGATCGCCACGTCGCGCGCGCGGGCCCGGGCGGAGCACCGCGAGCGCGCGGTGCGCACCGAGCGACGCCCCGACTGACGTCGCCGGCCGGCGGCCCGTGGCCCACGGTCCCGGGCGGGCGGTTCCCGGCGGGCGGTCCCCGAGGCGGACGCCGGGGCACGACGACCGGGTGAACCCGCTCCGCCCGGACGACACCCCGCGTCACCGCAGGGGGTCGGGCCCGCGCGCGTCCTACGCTGGGCCGCGGGGCCACGCCCCGGAGGATCGGCGGCCCACGAGGACGGCCGGGAGCAGAGAGGTGCGCGCGATGAGCCAGCCGCCCGGCGGGGGCACGCCAGGACGGGCCGCCACCCCGGCGCGCCCTGGGGCGACGGCGGGCGCGTCGGGTCCCCGCCGTCCCGCGGACGCGACGGGCGCGCGGGACCGGAGGCACTCCCGCCCCCCGTCGGCGGCGGTGTACCGGCGTCGCCGGCTCGTCGTGCTGGTCGGTCTCTTGGTCGTCGTCGGTCTCGTACTGGCGCTCCTCGCCTGGGTGTGGCCCGGGTTCGCCCGCTCGGACGCCGCCGCGGACCCCGAGCCGACGGTCACCGTCACCGCCGACCCGCCCACGCCGACGCTCGAGCCCGTGGCACGCACCGGCACGACCGCGTTCGCGCAGGCGCTCCCGGACACCGTGCTCGACCTCGTGCTCCGCAGCGACTCGGCGACGGACGCGTGGACCGCCGCGCGCGCCCTGGAGGCGTACCAGCTCGAGTACGCCGACGGCGAGGGGGACGACGCGACCCGGGTCACCGTCGTCGCGGGCCAGTGGCCGACGTCTGCGGAGGCGGAGGCCGCGGCGGACGACCTCGTCGCCGCGGCGGGCACGCCCACGGAGGAGGGCGACGTCGAGGTCGCCGGGGAGGTCGCGGGCCGGTACGCCGTGACCGACGCGGGCGACGGCCGGGCGACCGTCACGTGGCGCAACGACACGGCCGTCCTCCAGGCGACGGGGCCTGCCGACGTCGTGGCCGACGTCTACGCCGCCTTCCCGCTCTGAGCACCGGGGCCCTCGCGGCGGCCCGGACTCTCCGGGTGCGCAAGAATGCCCTTCACCGACTCCCGGGAGCTGATCGCCCATGACCGACCTGCCCACCCCCTCCGCGCCCCGGCTCGCCGTCCTCGGCACGGGCGTCATGGGCGAGACCGTCCTCGCGGGTGCGCTCGCGTCGGGGTGGCGACCCGACGACGTCGTCGCCACGGTCCGCCGGCCCGAGCGCGCCGACGAGCTCGCCGCCCGCCACGGCGTCCGGACGACGCGCGACAACGTCGAGGCCGTGCGCGGCGCCGGGGTCGTCGTCGTCGCGGTGAAGCCGAAGGACGTCGGCGCGCTGCTCGCCGAGGTCCACGACGCGGTGGGCGAGGGCACGGTCGTCGTGAGCGTCGTCGTCGGCCTCCCGACCGCCTTCTACGAGGAGCGGCTGCCCGCGGGCACCGCCGTCGTGCGGGTCATGCCGAACACGCCGTCCGTCGTGGGCGCGGGCGTGAGCGCCGTGAGCGGCGGGAGCGCGGCGGACGACGACGACGTCGCGCTCGTCGAGCGGCTCCTCACCTCGACGGGCCTCGTCGTGCGCGTCGCGGAGAAGGACCAGGACGCCGTCGGCGCGCTCTCCGGCTCCGGGCCCGCGTACGTCTTCTACGTCATCGACGCGCTCGCCGAGGCGGGCGTGCTGCTCGGCCTGACGCGCGCGACGGCGCTCGAGCTCGCGACCGCGACCGTGCACGGCGCGGCCACGATGCTGCGCGAGACGGGCGAGCACCCGGCGATCGCGCGCGAGCGCGTCTCCTCGCCGGGCGGCACGACGGTCGCGGCCCTGCGCCGTCTCGACGCCGGCGGGGTGCGCGCCGCGTTCCTCGACGCGCTCGAGGCCGCGCGCGACCGCTCGGCCGAGCTCGCGGCGGCGCTCGCGGACGCCCCGGCGCCGCGCGCGGGGACCGAGGGGGCGGGGTCGTGAGCGACGGGCCGTCGCCCCGCACTCGCCCGCCCGCGATGTCGGACGTCGCACGGCTCGCCGGCGTCTCGCACCAGACCGTGTCCCGCGTGCTCAACGACCACCCGAGCGTGCGGCCCGAGACCCGCGACCGCGTCCTCGACGCGATCGCGACGCTCGGCTACCGCCGCAACAGCGCGGCGCGCGCCCTCGTGACGATGCGCTCGGGCACGATCGGCGTGGTGACCACCGGCTCCGCGCTGTACGGGCCGACGTCGACCCTCATCGCGGTCGAGGAGGCCGCCCGCGAGCAGGGCTACTTCGTGAGCGTCGCGACGATCCGGCGCTACGACGCCGACACGATGCACCGCGTGCTCGAGCACTTCATGGACCAGGGCGTCGAGGGCATCGTCGTCATCGCGCCGCAGACGGACGTCGCGGCGGCGGTCGACTCGTTCCGCGCACCCGTCCCCGTCATCATGATCGCCGCGCGCGACCTCCCCGCGGACGGCGAGGCGACCGACGTCGTGCGCCCCGCGCCCGGTGCGCTCGGCGCGCCGGGGGCGATCCTGTCCATCGCCGTGGACCAGCGCCTGGGTGCGCGCGTCGCGACGGAGCACCTGCTCGGCCTGGGCCACCGCACGGTGCTCCACCTGTCCGGGCCGCTCGACTGGTTCGACGCGCGCGAGCGCGAGACGGGCTGGCGCGCGGCGCTCGCGGCGCCGGGCGCCCCGGTGCCCTAGCCGGTGCGGGGCGTCTGGTCGGCGGACCGCGTGCACGGCGTCGGGCGCGAGCTCGCGGCCGCGGTCCGCGCGGGCGACGGCCCGACGGCGGTGTTCGCGGGCAACGACCAGCTCGCGCTCGGCCTGCTGCGCGCGTTCTGGGAGCAGGGCGTGCGGGTGCCGGCGGACGTCTCGGTGGTCGGGTTCGACGACGTCGCGGGCGCCGGGCACTTCATCCCGCCGCTGACGACGGTGCGCCAGCCGTTCGGGTCCCTGGGGCGCCGGTGCATGGGGATGATGATCGACGCGCTGGCGGGCGCGACGGTCCGACCCGTCTCCATCCCGCCCGAGCTCATGGTGCGCGAGAGCACGGGCACGCCGCGCGACTGACCGCGCGCTCGCACGGGCGAGCACGGAGGGAGTTGGCCTCGCCGGTTGTGAGCGCTAACATTCGAAGGACACTCAACGACCGAGGCGCGACGCCGCGACGAGGAGAAGCAGCAATGGTGCAGCAGGACGAGGTCGGGCGCCGTCGGGCGGCCGTCGTGGCGGGGGACACCGCGCTCGGGATCGAGCTCGGGTCGACGCGGATCAAGGCGTGCCTCGTGGACGGTGACGGCACGCCGCTCGCGAGCGGGAGCCACGCCTGGGAGAACCGGTTCGAGGACGGCACGTGGACGTACCCGCTCGACGCCGTGGAGGCGGGGCTGCGCGAGTGCTACGCGCGCCTCGTGGCCGACGTCGAGGAGCGGTACGGCGTGCGACCCACGACGTACGGGGCGCTCGGCGTCTCCGCGATGATGCACGGCTACCTCGCGTTCGACGCCGACGGCGAGCTGCTCGTCCCGTTCCGCACGTGGCGCAACACCTCGACCGGCCCGGCCGCCGCCGAGCTCACCGAGCTGCTGGGCTACAACGTCCCGCTGCGCTGGTCGGTCGCGCACTGGTACCAGGCGATCCTCGACGCCGAGCCGCACGCGACCCGCGTCGCGTCGCTCACGACGCTCGCCGGGTACGTCCACCGGCGGCTCACGGGCCGCCACGTGCTCGGCGTCGGCGACGCGTCCGGCATGTTCCCGGTCGACCCGGCGACGCGCGACTACGACCACGCGCTCCTCGCGCTCGTCGACGAGCGCGCCGCCACCCACCGAGCCGGGCCGAAGCTCGCCGAGCTGCTGCCCGACGTGCTCGTCGCGGGGGAGGACGCCGGGCGCCTGACCGCTGCGGGCGCGGCCTGGCTCGACCCCACCGGGTCGCTGGAGCCCGGCGTCCTGCTGTGCCCGCCCGAGGGCGACGCGGGCACGGGCATGGTCGCGACGAACGCCGTCGCGCCGCGCACGGGCAACGTCAGCGCGGGCACGAGCATCTTCGCGATGGTCGTGCTCGAGGGTCCGCTCGCCGCCGTGCACCACGAGCTCGACCTCGTCACGACGCCGGCGGGCGACCTCGTCGCGATGGTCCACTGCAACAACGGCGCGAGCGAGCTCGAGGCGTGGGCCGGACTGCTCGGCGAGCTCGCCGCGGCCGTCGGCAGCGACGCGGGCCCGGACGACGTCTTCGGCGCGCTGTTCCGCGCCGCGCTCGACGGCGACGCCGACGGCGGCGGGCTGCTCGCCTACAACTACCTCGCGGGGGAGCCGATCACCGGGCTCGACGAGGGTCGCCCCCTGGTCGTCCGCACGCCCGGCAGCCGCCTGACGCTCGCCAACTTCGCGCGGACGCAGGTGTACGGCGCCTTCGGGACCCTCGCGCTCGGCATGCGCGTGCTCGCGCGGGAGGGCGTCCGGATCGACGGGATGCTCGCCCACGGCGGGATGTTCCGCACCGCGGGCGTCGCGCAGCGGCTCCTCGCGGCGGCGATCGGCGCGCCCGTCAGCGTGGGGCGCACCGCGGGCGAGGGCGGGGCCTGGGGCATCGCGGTGCTCGCGGCCTTCGCGCGCGCCCGTGCCGGGGAGCGCGCGCCGGGCGCCGACGTCGGTGCGGACCTGGGCGGCTACCTGCGCGACCACGTCTTCGCGACGGCCGAGACCGTGACGGTCGAGCCCGACCCTGCGGACGTCGCCGGCTTCGCCGCGTACCTCGAGCGGTACGCGGCCGGGCTCGCCGTCGAGCGCGCCGCCGTGACAGCGCTGCCCACCCGCATCGGAGGAGAGGACCCCGCATGAGCACGCCCACCCCGTCCGCGGACGTGACGGACGCGCGACCCGCCGTCCCGGCGGTGCCCGCGCACCTGCGCGACGCCGTCGACGCCGCCAAGGAGCGCGTCGCCGCGCTGCACGCCGAGCTGCCCCGCTGGGAGCTCGTGGTGTGGACCGCGGGCAACGTGTCCGAGCGCGTCCGGGACACCACGCGGCCCGACGGCGCGTCCGACCTGCTCGTCATCAAGCCGTCGGGCGTCGCGTACGACGACATCACCCCCGGCGCGATGGTCGTGTGCGACCTCGACGGGGCCCTCGTCGAGGGCGACCGGTCGCCGTCGTCGGACACGGCGGCGCACGCGTACGTCTACCGCCACCTGCCCGAGGTGGGCGGCGTGGTGCACACGCACTCGACCTACGCGACGGCGTGGGCCGCGCGCGGCGAGCCGGTGCCGTGCGTCCTGACGATGATGGCCGACGAGTTCGGGGGCGACATCCCCGTCGGACCGTTCGCGCTCATCGGGGACGACTCGATCGGGCGCGGCATCGTGGAGACGCTGCGCGGGTCGCGCAGCCCCGCGGTCCTCATGCGCAACCACGGGCCGTTCACCATCGGCAAGGACGCGCGCGCGGCGGTCAAGGCGGCCGTGATGTGCGAGGAGGTCGCCCGCACCGTGCACGTCAGCCGCCAGCTCGGCGAGCCCACGCGCATCGCGCAGGACGACGTCGACGCGCTCTACGCGCGCTACCAGCACGTCTACGGGCAGCAGCCCGCGCGCTGACCGGCGGGCCGCTCCGGCCCGGTTCCCCCGGACCGGCGGCGCACCGGCAGGACACGCAGCACGACCACCGGGACGGGACCGCAGCGGTGCGGCCCTCGCCCACGACACGAGAGATGGACCGACATGAGCAAGCCCTACGCGGACCGCGAGATCTGGTTCCTCACCGGCAGCCAGGACCTGTACGGAGAGGAGACGCTGCGGCAGGTCGCCGAGCAGTCGCAGGAGGTCGCGCGCGCCCTCGACGCGTCGCCGGACGTCCCGGCGACCGTCGTCTGGAAGCCCGTCCTCAAGGACGCCGGCGCGATCCGCCGCGCGATGCTCGACGCGAACGCCGACGACCGCGTGCTCGGCGTCGTGACGTGGATGCACACGTTCAGCCCCGCGAAGATGTGGATCGGCGGTCTCGACCAGCTCCGCAAGCCGCTCCTGCACCTGCACACGCAGGCGAACGTCGAGCTGCCGTGGGACACGATCGACTTCGACTTCATGAACCTCAACCAGGCCGCGCACGGCGACCGGGAGTACGCGTACGTCGCGACGCGGCTCGGGGTGGCGCGCACGACGGTCGTCGGGCACGTCTCGAACCCGGCGGTCATCGCGCGCGTCGGCTCGTGGGTGCGCGGCGCCGCCGGCTGGGCGGCGACGCACGAGCTGCGCCTGGCCCGCTTCGGCGACAACATGCGCAACGTCGCGGTGACCGAGGGCGACAAGACCGAGGCCGAGCTCCGGTTCGGTGTGAGCGTGAACACGTGGGGCGTGAACGACCTCGTGCGCGCGGTCGACGAGGTCTCGGAGGCCGACGTCGACGCGCTCGTCGCCGAGTACGAGGACCTCTACGACGTCGTCCCCGAGCTGCGCAAGGACGGCGACCGGCACGCCTCGCTGCGGTACGCGGCCCGGCAGGAGATCGCGCTCGAGACGTTCCTCGAGTCCGTGGGCGCCAAGGCGTTCACGACGAACTTCGAGGACCTGGGCGACCTGCGCCAGCTCCCCGGCATCGCCGTCCAGCGCCTCATGGCCAAGGGCTACGGGTTCGGGGCCGAGGGCGACTGGAAGACGGCCGTGCTCGTGCGCGCCGCGAAGGTCATGGGCGAGGGGCTGCCCGGCGGTGCGTCGCTCATGGAGGACTACACCTACGACCTGACCCCGGGCAGCGAGAAGATCCTCGGCGCGCACATGCTGGAGATCTGCCCGTCGCTCACGACCTCGACGCCCCGCGTCGAGATCCACCCGCTCGGCATCGGCGGCAAGGAGGACCCGGTCCGCATGGTGTTCGACGCCGACCCGGGCGTCGGCGTCGTCGTGTCCCTCGCGGACATGCGCGACCGCTTCCGGCTCACGGCGAACGTCGTGGACGTCGTCCCGCCGAGCGCGCCGCTGCCGCACCTGCCGGTGGCACGTGCGGTGTGGGAGCCGCGGCCGGACTTCGCGACGTCCGCCGAGGCCTGGCTGACGGCGGGCGGCGCGCACCACACGGTGCTCTCCACGGCTGCGGGGATCGACGCGTTCGAGGTCTTCGCGGACATCGCGCGCACGGAGCTCCTGGTCATCGACGAGAGCACGACGCGGCGGGGCTTCCGCGACCAGGTGCGGTGGAACCAGGTCTACTACCGCCTCGCGCAGGGCCTCTGACGCCTGGGGGAGCCGTCCGTGCACGGTCCCGTCACGGCCACCGGCCGTGACCGAACCGTGACGGGGCGGCGGCTTCCCCTGGAGCCGTGTGAGCGCTAACATCGTCTCTCGGGAGGCTGTGAGCGATCACATCCGCGGGCCCGGGGTCCTGCCCCTCGCCTGGCTCCGCAGCTCGAGCACGTCGCAGTGCCGAGCGGTGACCGGAATGGTTACCGAACGGTGATGCGGAATGCCGAGTGGGGGCTTGCGGGAGCGGCCCTGACACCGCTAGACATTGACACAAGCAAACATGTATCAACAAGAGTCAACAGTCCGATGAGGGGCTGGTACGACCCGACGGTCCTCGGCACGGCGCCGAGGTCGCATCTCAAGGAGGAGAGCATGTTCAGCACGACCAAGGCGCGCACGCGTCTGACGGGTGTCCTCGCCGGCGTGGCGGTCCTCGCGCTCGCGGCGTGCAGCAGCGGGGGCGGCAGCACGGACGGCAGCAGCAACGACGCGGGCGGCGACGGCGGCGGTGGCGGCGACACGATCTCCGTCGGCTTCTCGCAGGTCGGCGCCGAGTCCGGCTGGCGCGCGGCGAACACCAAGTCCATCCAGGACACGCTCACGGCCGAGAACGGCTTCGACCTCAAGTTCTCCGACGCGCAGCAGAAGCAGGAGAACCAGATCCAGGCGATCCGCTCCTACATCGCGCAGGGCGTCGACGTCATCGCGTTCTCCCCGGTCGTCGAGTCCGGCTGGGACGCGGTGCTCGAGGAGGCCAAGCAGGCCGGCATCCCCGTGATCCTCACCGACCGCGCGGTCGACTCCGAGGACGACACCCTCTACGAGTCGTTCATCGGCTCCGACTTCGTCCTCGAGGGCGAGATGGCCGGCGACTGGGTCTCCGAGAACCTCGCGACCGAGCCCATCAACGTCGTCGAGCTCCAGGGCACCACGGGCGCGGCGCCCGCGATCGACCGCAAGACCGGCTTCGAGAACGCCACGGCGGACAACCCCAACGTGACGATCATCGACTCGCAGACCGGCAACTTCACGCGTGCCGAGGGCAAGACGGTCATGGAGGGCTTCCTCCAGGCGCACGACGACATCGACCTCGTGTACGCGCACAACGACGACATGGGCCTCGGCGCCATCGAGGCCATCGAGGCCGCCGGTCTCGTCCCGGGCGAGGACATCAAGATCGTCACCGTCGACGCGGTCAAGGACGGCATGCAGGCCCTCGCCGACGGCAAGATCAACTTCATCGTCGAGTGCAACCCGCTCCTCGGCCCGGACCTGGCCGACATCATCAAGAAGGTCGTCGCGGGCGAGGAGGTCGAGAAGCGCATCGTCGTCAAGGACGAGTCCTTCACGCAGGAGCAGGCGATCGAGGCGCTCCCGACGCGCGAGTACTGAGCGCACCGCGCGCGCCGAGCGGTCGGCCCGGACCTCCGGGCACCCGCTCCGCACCGCCCCGGCGGGGCCGGTCGACGCCGACCGGCCCCGCTACCACGGACGGGTCGCGCGCCGGGAGAGCACCTGTCTCTTATACACAGGAGCCGCTGCCGACGAAGGCTTTGGGGGAGCTCG
>ERZ1464638.103-NODE-103-length-9519-cov-10.805579_pt1 | contig 9519 bp, 6 predicted proteins | sample MGYA00563985_ERZ1464638 | MGnify/ENA primary metagenome ERZ1464638 (study PRJEB39283, sample SAMN07833650) | human skin metagenome | isolation source: Scalp | host: Homo sapiens | place: India: Bengaluru | collected 2015-07-03 ...
CGCGCCGCCCGGCCGCCCCCGCCGCGCCGGGGTGCGGGGGCGCCGGCGGCCGCCGTCGGGCGCGCCGCGGCACGCTCGGGCGCGATCGCCGTCGCGGGCGCGATGAGGAGCGCACGGGCCGCCGTGACGACGAGCGTGACGACGACGACCTGCGTGGCGATGCCCACGTGCGCCCACGAGAACGCGGCGGCGACGAGCGCCCCGCACGCCGCCCCGATGGAGAAGGCCGCGTGGAAGTGGGGGAGGATCGCGCGTCCGACGTGCTGCTCCACCGACGCCGCGCAGATGTTGATGGGGACGTTGGTCAGCGCGCCGCACATGCCGTTGAGGAACGCGCCCGCCGCGAACACGCCGACGCTGCCGGTCGCCGTGCCGAGCGCGACGAGGCCGAACCCGACGACGTTCGCGGACGTCGCGACGACGAGCGTCGTACGGCTGCCGAAGCGCGCGACGACCGCGCCCGTCACGACGACGGCCGTGAGGGTGCCGACCCCGCCCACGACGAGCAGCGCGCCGAGCTGGCCCGAGCTCAGCCCGAGCGCCTCGCGCACCGACGGCAGGCGGCTCATCCACGACGTGCCGATGACGCCGAACAGCGCGAACTGCACCATGAGCGCCCACCGCGCGCGCGAGACCACGGCGCGGTCCGTCAGGGCGCGCGCCGTCCCGGAAACCGGAGGGTTTGTTGACACTTGCCCGAGTCTACGGAGCGAGCGGGCCCCCGGGCCTCCGTTTTCCGCGGCGGCGACCCGTCAGAGGCGGACGGTCCCCGCGACGCACGTGACGCTCGACCCGCCGACCCAGACGGTCCCGGCGCCGTCGCGCTCGACGTGCACGCGCCCCGCCCGGCCGAGCGCGGCGCCCTGGGCGGCGACGTAGCGCCCGGGGAAGCGCCCGTCGCGCGTGAGCCACTGCCCGACGACGGCGTTGAGGCTCCCGGTGACCGGGTCCTCGGGGATGCCCATGGCGAGCGCGAACCCGCGCACCTCGACGGCGGTGCCGTCGGGGCCGCCGTCGTCCCCGTGCAGGCCGGCGACGCCCACCGAGAGGTCGGGGCGCTCCGCGCGCAGCCGGGTCCAGTCGGGCGTCAGCCCCGCGACGCGCGCGGCGGAGTCGAGCAGGACGACGCGCCAGCCCGGCCCGTTGTCGAGCACGCGGTGGTCGAGCACGGCCTCGTCGGGGACGCGGAGCGCGGCGACGATCGCCGCGAGGTCGTCGGCCGGGACCGGCTCGTCGGCGAGCAGCGCGGGCGCGGCGAACGCGAGCCGCTCCGTGCCCTCCTCGCGCCGGATCGTCACGAGCCCGACGCCGCACTCCTGCACGACGACGTCCCCCGCGCGCGGGCTGCCGCCCGACTCGAGCCACGCGTGGCACGACCCGAGCGTCGGGTGGCCCGCGAACGGCAGCTCGCCCGCCGGGGTGAAGATCCGCAGGCGGTAGTCGGCTCCGCCCGCTGCGCCGTCGGGCGTGGGCGGCAGGAGGAACGTCGTCTCGGAGAGGTTGGTCCAGCGCGCGAAGGCGGCCATCTGCTCGTCCGTGAGGTCGACGGCGTCGAGCACGACCGCGACGGGGTTCCCGAGGGTCGGCGTGCGGGTGAAGACGTCGACCTGGGCGAACGGGCGGGACGCGGTCCGGTCGGCGATGTCGCCGTGGCGTGCGGTCATGCCGTGAGCGTACGTCCCCGCTGGTGGGACCACTTTTGTCGACGGCGAGACGGAAGTTGTAGACACATCGATAGAACGAGGGCTAGCCTGTCCAGCGTTGTCATCGACGGAGCCAGGCAGGGGTTACGCTCCGTGGACTCGTAGTCCGACCGAGTAAGGAGCAACGATGCTCGAACGCACCAGCCTGCCGGTGTCCCGCCGGATCAGGTACCGACGCGGCGCGGCCGCCCTCACCCTCGGCGCCCTGGTCGTCGCGGGCTGGGCCGTCCCCGCCGCGGCAGAGCTCCCCGAGCAGGAGCCCGGCGTCACGCTGCGGACCTTCCAGCTCGCGCAGAACCCCGGCGGGGTCTGCACCTTGAAGTCCGGGCAGACGCCCAACGTCGACAAGCTCATGCCGACCATCGACTGGTCCACGGCCGAGCAGTTCGGCGCCGAGGACAACTTCATCTCGCAGGTGAGCGCGAACCTGCACGTCCCCGCGGACGGCCAGTACCAGTTCCGCGTGACCAACGACGACGGCGCGCTCGTCTACATCGACGGCCAGCTCGTCCTCGAGAACGACGGCCCCAACGACTCGACCTCCGTCGAGGGCAGCGCGACGCTCACCGCGGGCGTGCACGACCTGCGGGTCGACTACTACGAGGGCAGCGACAAGCAGCGCCTCACGCTCGCGTGGAAGACGCCGGGCAGCTCCTCCTTCCAGGTGATCCCGACGTCGGCGCTCAGCACCGAGGCCGGCGTCGTGCGCGTGACCGCGCCCGGCTACAAGTACTGCGAGGGCGCGACCGACACGGCCGGCGACGGCCTGCGGCTCGACTCCGTCAACCCCAACTACGAGCTCGTCGACCTGCGCCCCGCGGGCTTCGAGCCCAAGGTCTCCGGGCTGGCGTTCACGCCGGACGAGCAGCTCGCCGTCGTGACCACGGGCGAGGTCAGCTCCGGCGGCTGGCGCCCCGACCCGGTGTCCGGCGAGGTGTACTTCCTCGACGGCGTCACCACGGCCGACGGCCCCGAGGACGTCACGGCGACGCTCGTCGCGGACGAGCTCCTCAACCCCATGGGCATCGAGGTCGTCGAGGACTCGATCTTCGTCTCGGAGCGGTACCAGCTCACGCAGCTCACCGATCCCGACGGCGACGGCTTCTACGACACGCACACGAAGATCGCGGAGTGGCCCGACGGCGGCAACTTCCACGAGTTCGCGTTCGGCCTGATCCACGACGAGGACTACTTCTACGTCAACCTCTCCGTGGCCATCAACAACGGCGGCGCGACGACGAACCCGCAGCCCGCGGCCAACCGCGGCACGTCGATCAAGATCGACCGCGAGACGGGCGAGGTGAGCTACGTCGCGGGCGGCCTCCGCACGCCGAACGGCATCGGCTTCGGCCCCGAGGGCGAGATCTTCGCGACGGACAACCAGGGTGCCTGGCTGCCGTCGAACAAGCTCATCCACATCCAGCAGGACAAGTTCTACAACCACTACACGAACCCGGCCGGGCCGTTCGACTCGAACCCCGTCGCCCCGCCGGCCGTGTGGCTGCCGCAGAACGAGATCGCCAACTCCCCGGGCAACCCGATCCTCGTCGAGGACGGCGAGTTCGCGGGCCAGATGCTGCTCGGCGACGTCACGTACGGCGGCATCCAGCGCGCGTTCCTCGAGAAGGTCGACGGCGAGTTCCAGGGTGCGGTCTTCCGCCACACCGCGGGCCTCGAGGTCGGCGTGAACCGCGTCATCTACGGCCCCGACGGCGCGCTCTACGCCGGCGACACCGGTGAGGGCGGCAACTGGGGCGAGTCCGGCAAGCTCCGGTTCGGCCTCCAGAAGCTCGTCCCCGTCAACGAGGACTCCTTCGACATGAAGGAGATGCGCGTGGTCGAGGGCGGCTTCGAGATCGAGTACACCGACCCGGTCTCCGACAAGGTCGTCGAGAACCTCGCCGACGCGTACCAGATCAAGCAGTGGCGCTACGTGCCGACGCAGCAGTACGGCGGCCCGAAGGTCGACGAGCAGCCGCTCTTCGTCACGGACGCCCAGGTGTCCGAGGACCGCACGACCGTCACGCTGAAGATCGACGGTCTCAAGCCCGGCCACGTCGTCTACGTCCGGTCCCCGCGCCCGTTCGCCTCGGCCGACGGCGCGGAGCTCCTCAGCACCGAGGCCTGGTACACGCTCAACTCGCTGCCCGGCTACGTCGCCCCGGCCGACCGCGGCTGGTACGAGGCGGAGCTGGCCCAGCCCCTCGGCGGCTCGAGCATCGGCTCGGACCACAGCAACTACTCCGGCTCCGGCTTCGCCGCGGGCATGACGAGCGTCGGCTCCGGCCGCACGTTCTCCGTGACCGTCCCCGAGGCGGGCACCTACCCGGTGAACGTGCGCTACGCCAACGGCATCCACCCGTACACCGAGCTGCGGTCCAAGAACGTCTCGCTCCACGTGAACGGCCAGGACCTCGGCCAGTGGAACTTCCCGACCACGGGGAGCTGGAAGGACTGGGGTGTGCAGACGCGCGACCTCGAGCTCCAGGCGGGCACGAACACCATCACGCTCGCGTACGAGACGGGCGACCAGGGCAACATCAACATCGACGTGCTCTCGATCGGCGAGAACCCGGACATCTGCACCCCGGGCGAGGTCGAGGACGGCTACACCGCCCTCTTCGACGGCACCCTCGCGAGCCTCCAGGCGGGCTGGCGCATGGCCGGTCCGGGTGGCTTCGGCCGCCAGGAGGACTGCTCGATCCAGGGCGCGGGCGGCATGGGCCTGCTCTGGTTCAACCAGGAGCTCGGGGACAGCTACAGCCTGAAGCTCGACTGGAAGCTCCTCAAGGACGACAACGGCGGCGTGTTCGTCGGGTTCCCGAACCCGGGCGACGACCCGTGGGTGGCCGTCAACAAGGGCTACGAGATCCAGATCGACGCGACGGACGCCGCCGACCGCACCACGGGTGCCGTCTACACGTTCCAGGGTGCCGACGCCGCGGCCGTCGAGGCCTCGCTCAAGCCGGTCGGCCAGTGGAACGCGTACGACATCCGGGTGGAGGGTGACCGCATCCGGGTCTACCTCAACGACGTGCTGGTCAACGACTTCACGAGCACCGACCCGGCCCGCCTGGTCAACAGCTTCGTGGGGATCCAGAACCACGGCAACGGCGAGATGGTCAACTACCGGAACATCCGGTTCAAGGAGCTGACCGACGAGCCCGTCGAGGAGCTCGCGATCTCGACGACGGTCCAGACCCGCTGCCTCGCGGGCAAGGTCTACGTCGCGGTCCGTGCCACGAACGACGACACGGTGCCGGCGGACGTCACGCTCACGACGCCGTTCGGGACGAAGACGGTGACCGGCGTCCAGCCGGGTGCCTCCGCGTACCAGTCGTTCGCGACGCGTGCCACGTCGGTCGAGGCCGGCGTCGCGCAGGTCTCCGCGACCGGTGACGGCCGGACGTTCGAGGCGGACGCCGCCTACGAGGCCGTCAGCTGCGGCTGAGCCGATGACCCGGGGCGGGCGGCGTGAGCCGTCCGCCCCGGGTCGCACCGGGCGGGGGCGGCGGCACGAGCCGCCCCCGCCCGACCCGTCTCGTCCGGCGCCCGGCAGGGCGTCCCCGCAGGGCGGAGCGCGGTCCGACGGCGCTCCCACCCTCGCGTAGGGTGCTCACGTCCGCGCGCTGCCGCACGGACGCACCGCACGAACGTCGTGGGCGAGCCGGCCGAGGCCGACCCCACGACTCCCCGACGAGTTCCCGACGAGGGGAGCCCCCATGACGCTCGGACGCCTCCTGCACCGGACCGGACGGTTCGCCGCCCGCCGCCGGGGCGTGGTCCTCGTCGTCTGGGCCGTCCTCCTCGTCGCGGGCGCCGTGCTCGGCGGGGCGGTCTTCGACAAGACCTCCGACGTCGACCCCGCCCCGCCGGGCAGCGCGTCCGCCCTCGCGGCGGAACGCCTCGAGGAGCTCGCCCCCGAGGGGGAGACCGTCGTCGCGGTGCTGTCCGGCCGCGACCACTTCTCCGCCGACCTCATCGCTCAGGCGAGCGAGGTCATGCACGGCATCCGCGCGATACCCGGCGTCGTGGAGCTCTCCGACGCCTACACCGGCGGCGGGCTCATCGCCGACGACGCGCAGGGCTCGCTCGTCGTCGTCGAGCTCGACCCCGCGCTGTCCGACGACGAGGCGCTCGCCCTCGCGCACCGCGTCGCCGACGCGCTGCACACCGTCGACACCCCCGAGGTGCTCGTGGGCGGTGCGCTGCTCGCGGAGGAGGCGTTCGTCGAGCAGGCGATCACCGACGCCGCGGTGGGCGAGGGGATCGCGATCGCGGTGCTCCTCGTCGTGCTCGTCGTCGTCCTCGGCGGCCTGCGGGCCGGCCTGGTCCCGCTGCTCTCCGCGCTCGCCGCGATCGCGGTCGCGCTGCTCGTGCTCAGCGGGCTGCTCGGCGTGGTGCCCGTCAACGAGTTCGCCGTGAACGTCGTGACGCTGCTCGGTCTCGGCCTCACGGTCGACTACTCGCTGCTCGTGCTCGCGCGCTTCCGCGAGGAGCGCGCCGCGTCCCCGGGCCTCCCGCTCGACGAGCTCGTCGGGCGCACGCTCGCGACCGCCGGCCGCGCCGTGCTCGCCTCCGGCCTCGCGGTCGCCATCTCGCTCGCCGGGCTCCTCCTGCTCGGTGACTCCCTGCTCTCCGGCATGGCGGTGGGCGGCGCGATCGTCGTGCTCGTCGCGACCGCCGCCGGGCTCACGCTCGTCCCCGCGCTCGTCGCGACGTGGCACCGCGCGATCCCCGCGCCGGGCGCGCGCACCTGGTCCCACCCGTGGACGGGCCGCGGCGGCGCCGGCACGCTCGGCCGGCTCGCGCGCACCGCGCAGCGCCACGCCGTGCTCGTCACGCTCGGCGCGACGGCGCTCCTGCTCGCGCTCGCCGTGCCCCTCGGCTCGCTCACGCTCGGCAGCTCGGAGGTCCGCTCGCTGCCCGCCGACGCCGAGGCGCGCCTCGCCGCCGACGCCACCATCTCCCGCTTCGCCGACCTCGGCGTCGCGCCCGTCACCGTGCTCGTGGAGGGCCCGGTCGACGACCCGGCGGTGCCCGACCTCCTCGACCGGGCCGCCGCCCTGCCCGGTGTCGAGGACGCCATGCAGGACACCGGCTACCCGCCCGAGGTCACCGTCGTCGACCTCACGCCCGACGTCGGCCCGGGCGGTGACGCGACGGCCCAGGAGGCGCAGGACCTCGTGCACGCCGTGCGCGCCCTCGACACCGACCTGGAGGTGCGGGTCGCCGGACCGGCCGCCGAGGTCGTCGACACCCAGGAGCACCTCGCGCAGCGGCTCCCGCTCGCCGCCGGGGTCGTGGTGCTCGCGACCTTCGTGCTGCTCTTCCTGCTCACCGGCTCGCTCGTGGTGCCGCTCAAGGCCCTCGTGCTCAACCTCCTCACGCTCGCGGCGACGCTCGGCGTCCTCGTCTCCGTGTTCCAGCACGGCGTCGGCGCCTCGCTCCTCGGGTTCGAGCCGTGGGGTGCGCTCGACGTCACCACGCCCCTGCTCGTCGGCATGCTCGTGTTCGGCCTCTCCACCGACTACGAGGTGTTCCTCCTGTCTCGCACCGCGGAGGAGTGGCGCGCCCGCCCGCCCGGCGAGGACCCGCGCGTTGCGAACGACCGGGCCGTGCTCCGCGGCATCACCGCGTCCGGCCCGGTCGTCACGACGGCGGCCGTCGCCATCGGCATCGTGTTCCTCGGCTTCGCGGCGGGCGAGCTCGTCGCGATGAAGGAGGTCGGCGTCAGCATGGCCGTCGCCGTGCTCCTCGACGTCACCGTCGTGCGCGGGCTGCTGCTGCCCGCGACGATGACGCTCCTGGGCCGGTGGAACTGGTGGCCCTCCTGGCGCGGGGGAGAACCCGGGTCCGCCGACGTAGAGCCCGGGTCCGCCGAGGGAGACCCCGGGCCCGCCGAGGGAGAGCCTGGGTCCGCCGAGGTAGAGCCGCGGTCGGTCACACGTCGCGCATGACCTCGGTGACGAAGCGCGCGGAGCGCTCGCGGAGGCCGTCGACGCGGAGCTCGACGAACAGCTCGCGCATCGACTCGTCGTCGCCCATCTCGGTGCGGGTGGGCGCCCGGCGGACGTTCTGCGAGCAGAGGAACTGCGTGCAGATGAGGGTGCCGACGGTGTTGCCGCGGCGCCCGGCGGCCCCGGCGCGGCGCGCCACGTAGAGGCTGACGTCGTCCGTCACGACGACGTCCTCGCACCACGCGCACACGGCGCGCTTGCGCCGTCCGCCCGTCTTGGCGTCGGTCGAGCGCAGCAGGACGCCGCGCGGCTCGTCGTCGACCTCCACGACGGCGTACGCGAGGAGCGGGGCCTTGCGGTCGCGCCACCCGAGGTAGTCGAGGCGGTCCCAGTCGAGCGTGTCGAGGTCGGGGAGGGTCGCCTGCGCGGCCTCGCGCTTGGACGCGTTGACGAACGACGCGCGGATCTGCTTCTCGGTCAGGGGGTTCATGGGTTCGCTGCTTCCGTGTCAGGACGGTCCGCGGCCCGGCGGGCGTGCACGACGACGCGTGCTCGCCCGGGCGCACGACGGCGCCTCCGGGGGTGGGGAGGACGGCGTGCCCGCAGCCGTCGCGTCGTGACCGGCGCGGCCGGGCGACGACGGGGTCGTCGGACGGCGGTGCGCCCCGGAGCGCGGCGGGCGTCGGGGACGACGGCCCGCGGCCCGGTGGTCTCAGCGGGTGACGGTGCGGGGGGAGAGGGCGCCCGAGCAGGCCGCCATGGCCACCTCGCAGCCTGCGGTGCCGTGCATCCGCGTCTCCTCGTCCCGTGCGGCGCGCCGTCGGCGCGATCCTGATCCGTGGTCGTGCCCGTCGGGCACGACGGACGGCTGCCCACGGCAACCGTCACTCTCGATGGTGCGCCTCGGCACCCGCCGTCGTCAACGTGATTGCCGCCCGGGCCGCCGCGCACCCCCGGCGCGACGGCCGACGTCGCCCCTCAGGACGTCGCCCAGACGCCCAGCTCGTTGCCGCTCGGGTCGAGGAAGTGGAACCGGCGGCCGCCGGGGAACTCGTAGGGGCCCTCGACCACCTCGCCGCCCGCGTCCCGCACGGCGGCGAGCGTCGCGTCGAGGTCCTCGGAGAACAGCAGGACGAACGGACCGCCGCGGGTCACGTCGCCCGACTCGGCCAGACGTAGACCGCCGGCCTCGTCCGCGCCGGACTCTGCCGCCGTGCGGATCCCGGAGTACCCGGGGCCGTAGGGGACGAACTCCCAGCCGAAGGCCGCGCCGTAGAAAGCCTGCGCGGCGGCGAGGTCGGTCACGGGGAGCTCGACGTAGTCGATCGAGTGGTGGATGCCGTGCGCGTGGGTGCTCATGCGCCCATCGTGACGTGGGCCACCCACGGTCGCCGCGCGGGCCGCCCGCGGGCCGCTCGCAGGCACCAACGCGGCGGGCGCTTCCCCGGTGACCTTCGACCCCGACCGGGTGACGAAGTGCCGGGCCCGGCGAGCGGGTCGCCCGGCCAGACTCGGGGGTTCCGCCGTCCACCGTCCGGGAGGAACTCCGTGCCCGTCGCCCTGCCGTCCCCGTCCGAGACCGCCGCACCCGCCGGGGAGCGGCTGGTGTCCGTGGAGGTGGTGGTGCCGTCCGGGGTGTTCTGGGCGGGGGAGGCGCGGAGCGTGACGGTCCCGGCGGCGTCGGGCACGCTGGGCATCCTGCCGCGGCACCAGCCGGTCGCGGCGTCGCTCACGGCGGGCCGGGTACGTCTGCGCACCCCGGACCGCCCGACGGCCGAGCTGCGGATCGGGGGCGGGCTGTCTCTTCTAGCCCTCTCCGAGCCCGCGAGACCCGAAGACCTGGCGTAAGCCGGCTT
>ERZ1464638.104-NODE-104-length-9505-cov-10.253439_pt1 | contig 9505 bp, 7 predicted proteins | sample MGYA00563985_ERZ1464638 | MGnify/ENA primary metagenome ERZ1464638 (study PRJEB39283, sample SAMN07833650) | human skin metagenome | isolation source: Scalp | host: Homo sapiens | place: India: Bengaluru | collected 2015-07-03 ...
GGCCGGCACGGCCCCCGAGCCCGCGTACGACGAGGCCCACCCCGCGCCGTCGTACGTCCCCGTCGTCGGCCGCATCGCCGCCGGTGGCCCCATCCTCGCGGAGCAGGTCGTGGAGGACGTCTTCCCGCTGCCGCGCCAGCTCGTCGGCGAGGGAGAGCTCTTCCTCCTGCGCGTCCAGGGCGACTCGATGATCGACGCCGCGATCTGCGACGGCGACTGGGTCGTCGTGCGGCGCCAGCCGGTCGCGGAGAACGGCGAGATCGTGGCCGCCATGATCGACGGCGAGGCCACCGTGAAGAGCCTGCGGCGCGCCGACGGCCACGTGTGGCTCATGCCGCACAACGCCGCGTACGACCCGATCCCCGGCGACGACGCCCAGGTGCTGGGGCGCGTCGTCTCCGTCCTGCGCAGCCTCTGAACGGTCCCCGAGCGGCTCCGGGCGCCCCTCCGGGCAGGCTCGGGACACGACGAGAGCCGGGCGGTCCCTCGACCGCCCGGCTCTCGTCGTGCCGGGCCCGACGGGCCCGTGGCTCAGAGCCCGAAGCGTCGCGCGACCGCGCGCAGCGACTCCGCGGACGAGCGCAGGCCTGCGAGCTCGTCGTCCGCCAGCGGGACCTCGACGCGCTCCGTCGCGCCCCGGCGGTCGACGAGCGTCGGGAGCGACAGGCAGACGTCCTCGAGCCCGTAGATGCCGTCGAGGAGCGTCGACACGGGCAGCACCCGGTGCTCGTCGGCGAGCACCGCCTCGATGATCCGGGTGCCCGCGAGCCCGACCGCGTAGTTGGTCGCACCCTTGCCCTCGATGATCCGGTAGGCCGACTGCACGACCTCGCGCGCGATCTCGTCGCGCACGTCGCCCGTGAGCGGTCCCCGACCGCCGATGCCCTGCCACTCGAGCAGCGGCGCGCCGCCGATCGTCGCGGAGCTCCAGAGCGGGATCTCGCTGTCGCCGTGCTCCCCCGCGATGTACGCGTGCACGTTCTGCACCGCGACGCCGCAGTGCTGCGCCACGAGGAACCGCAGCCGCGAGGAGTCGAGCACGGTGCCGCTGCCGAAGAGCTGCGTCGGGGGCAGGCCCGAGAACTTGAGCGCCGCGTACGTGACGATGTCGACCGGGTTGGTCACCATGACGTAGACGGCGTCCGGGGCGACCTCCACGAGGCCCGGGAGGATCGTCCGCATGAGCCCGATCGTGCCCTCGGCGAGGTCGAGACGCGTCTGGCCCGGCTTCTGCTTGGCGCCGGCCGTGACCACGACGACGTCGGCGCCCGCGCACACCGCGACGTCGTCGGACCCCTCGACGCGCGCCATGGGCATGAACTGGATGCCGTGCTGGAGGTCGAGGACCTCGGCCTCGACCTTCGCGCGGTTGACGTCGAGGAGCGCCACCGTGCGCGCCGCACCGCGCATGAGCGCGGCGTAGGCCAGCGTCGAGCCGACGGCACCGGCGCCGACGATCGCGAGCTTCGTCGTCCGCGCTCCCCCTCCCGGACCGCCCGTGGTCGCGTCGCCGGTGCCCTGCGGTGACGTGCTCGTCATGTCGCCTCCGTGAAGTCGCTGGAAAGGGCTCAGCCTAGGGCGGCGAGGCGGCGGAGCGCAGCGGTGGCCACGTCGCGGTCGGTCGTCTGCCAGAACCCCGGCATGGACCGCGTGAGGAACGACCCGTAGCGCGCCGTCACGAGCCGTGGGTCCAGGACCGCGACGACCCCGCGATCGGCCGTGGACCGTACTAGCCGCCCGGCACCCTGCGCGAGCAGGAGGGCCGCGTGCGTCGCGGAGACCTGCATGAACCCGTTGCCGCCCGCGGCCTCGACGGCGCGAGCCCGCGCCGACTTCACCGGGTCGTCCGGGCGCGGGAACGGGATGCGGTCGATGAGCACGAGCTGGCACGACGGCCCGGGCACGTCCACGCCCTGCCACAGCGAGAGCGTGCCGAACAGGCACGTCGCCGGGTCCTCGGCGAACTCCCGCACGAGCGTCGGCAGCTGGTCGTCGCCCTGGCACAGGACCGGCACGTCCAGCCGCTCGCGCATCGCCTCGGCCGCGGCCACCGCGGCGCGCCGCGAGGAGAACAGGCCGAGGGTCCGACCACCGGCGGCCTCGACGAGCGCCGCGATCTCGTCGAGCTGGTGCTCGGTCGACGCCTCGCGGCCGGGCGTCGGCAGGCGCTTCGCGACGTAGAGGATGCCCTGACGCGGGTAGTCGAACGGGCTCCCGACGTCGAGCCCGCGCCAGCGCGGCGCGTCGCCGTCGCCCGCGTCCGCGGCTCCGCCCGTCGCCGCGGGGCCGAGCCCGAAGGTGCGCGCGACGGCGTCGAAGCTCCCGCCGAGCGCGAGCGTCGCGGACGTGAAGACGCCCGTGCGCTCCGCGAGCAGGTGGGTGCGGATGAGGCCCGCCACGCCGAGCGGGGCGGCGTGCAGGCGGCTCGCGCCGTCGCCGAAGCGGTCGCCGGACCAGCCGCCCTCCCCGGGCCGCGAGCACCACAGCACGTCGTGGCCCGTGGGGTCGGCCGCCATGCGCTCGGCGACCTCGAAGAGCTGCAGCATCGTCGACTGCGCCATCTTCAGGCCCGTGTCCGGCTGGGCCGGCTTGGTCACGCCCGTCTCGGGCTTGAGCGTGGAGAGCACCTCGCGCGCGGCGTCCCGCACCGCCGCGACGGCCGAGCGCGCGGCGTCGGGCAGGCCGTCGGGGAAGCGCTCGGCGGGCAGCGACCCGACGACCGTGCCGAACGCGGCGGACGCGGCGTCGAGCGCGTCCGTCGTGACCCCGCCGTGGCGGCGCGCGAGGCGCGCCGCGCTCTCGATCGCCGGGACCGACAGGTCCACCGTCGCGGCGGCCGTGACGCGGTCCGCGAGCTCGTGCGCCTCGTCGACGACGAGGACGTCGTGCTCGGGCAGCACCCCGGGCGACCCCATGGCCGCGATGCCGAGCATCGCGTGGTTCGTCACGACGACGTCGGCCTCGCGCGCCGCGGCGCGCGCCCGCTCGGGGAAGCACTCGGCGAGCAGCGGGCAGCGCTGGCCCAGGCACTCGAGCGCCGTGACGGAGACCTGCCGCCACGCCTTGTCGCTCACGCCGGGGACGAGGTCGTCCCGGTCGCCCGTGGGCGTCTCGTCGGCCCACTCCCGCAGGCGCACGACCTGCTCGCCGAGGGCCGCCATGCTCGTCCCCCCGCGCGCGGCAGGGTGGTCGGCGGCGCCCGCCGCCTCGCCGGGGAGGTCGAAGAGCGTGGGCTCGTCCGCGGGGTAGCCGCCCGCGATCTTGTGCACGCACAGGTAGTTGTGCCAGCCCTTGAGGAGCGCGATCGACGCGGGCCGCGGGAGGCGGTCGGCGACGGCGTCGGCCACGAGCGGGAGGTCCCGCGTGATGACCTGGCGCTGGAGGGCGAGGGTCGCCGTCGAGACGACGACGCGCTCGTCGGTCGCGACCGCGTGGCGCACGGCCGGCACGAGGTACCCGAGCGACTTCCCCGTCCCGGTCCCGGCCTGGACCACGAGGTGCTCGGAACGCTCGATGGCGTCCGTGACGGCACGCGCCATGGTCCGCTGGCCGTCGCGCCGCGCGCCGCCCAGGCGCGTGACCGCGAGGTCGAGGAGCTCCTCGACGGCGGGCACGTCACCGGCCGCCTGCCCGGGCGCCTCCGTGTCCGGACGGTCGGGCACGGGAGCGGTACGGGTGGAGGGGGGCACCTGCCGATTCTACGGTCGGGCACCCACGCGGCGGGGGCCCTGTGGACCGGCCCGGGACGCACGCGACCCCGCGCAGCCGTGGCTGCGCGAGGTCGTGCGTGGGCCGGCGCCGGGTCCGGCGCGGGGCGGGGCCGCCGCGCCGCCGGGAGGCTGGGGGGCGGATCAGCTCCCGGCGGAGGCGCCCACGAGCTCCGTCGCGAGCGCCTGGGCGACACGGCCGCGCAGGAGCGTGCCCTCGGGCGTGTGCTCCTCGTGGTCGATCTCGCCCTCGGTGTGCACGCGGTGCACGAGGTCGCCCCGGTGGTACGGCACGACGACGTCGATCTCGACGTCCGGGCGCGGGAGCTCGTGCGCGATGAGCTCGCGCAGGTGCTCGATCCCCTCGCCCGTGTGCGCCGACACGACGACCGTGCGGCGCTCGCGCAGCCGGATGCGCGCGATCGTCTCCGGGTCGGCGAGGTCCGCCTTGTTGAGCACGATCACCTCGGGCACGTCCTCCACGCCCGGGATGTCGGCCAGGACGTGGCGCACCGCCGCGATCTGGCCCTCCGGGTCGGGGTGCGACGCGTCCACCACGTGCAGTAGCAGGTCGGCGTCGCCGACCTCCTCGAGCGTCGAGCGGAACGCCTCGACGAGCTGGTGCGGCAGCGCACGCACGAACCCGACGGTGTCGGCGAGCGTGTAGACCCGGCCGTCGTCGGTGCGCGTGCGGCGCACCGTGGGGTCGAGCGTCGCGAACAGCGCGTTCTCGACGAGCACGCCCGCGCCGGTGATGGAGTTGAGCAGGCTCGACTTGCCCGCGTTCGTGTAGCCCGCGATCGCGACGGACGGCACGGCGTGCCGCTTGCGCGACGCGCGCTTCGTCTCGCGCCCCGGGGCCATCGCCTGGATCTCGCGGCGCAGCTTGGCCATGCGGTTGCGGATGCGCCGGCGGTCCAGCTCGATCTTCGTCTCACCGGGACCGCGCGACCCCATGCCCGCGCCGGCGCCGCCGACCTGGCCACCGGCCTGGCGGGACATCGACTCGCCCCAGCCGCGCAGGCGCGGGAGGAGGTACTCGAGCTGGGCGAGCTCGACCTGGGCCTTGCCCTCCCGCGACTTGGCGTGCTGGGCGAAGATGTCGAGGATCAGGGCGGTCCGGTCGATCACCTTGACCTTGACGATGTCCTCGAGCGCGCGCCGCTGGGAGGGCGCGAGCTCGCCGTCGATCACGACCGTGTCCGCGCCGCTGGCGGCGACGACGTCGGCGAGCTGCGCGGCCTTGCCGGAGCCCAGGTACGTGCCCGGGTCGGGCTTCGCGCGGCGCTGGATCACGCCGTCGAGCACCTGCGAGCCCGCGGTCTCCGCGAGGGCGGCGAGCTCGCGCAGCGAGATCTCGGCCTCCTCGGCGGACGTGGGCGCGCCGTCCTCGCGCGGGTCGGAGCCGGGGCTCCAGAGCCCGACGAGCACGACCTTCTCGAGGCGCAGCTGCCGGTACTCGACCTCGGTGACGTCCTCGAGCTCGGTCGACAGGCCGACGACGCGGCGCAGCGCGCTGCGCTCCTCGAGCTCGAGCTGCTCGCCGTCGTGCTCCGTGTGGACCGTGCCGCCCTCGGCGCGTGCCGTCCCGGCCCGAGCGAGCACCCGCGCCACGACGTCGCTCGCGATGTCCCGCGTCGCGCCGGTCGGCTCGTCCTGAGCCGAGGTGGGGTTCGGAGTGTTCGCAGGGGTTGGGCTCATGTGCCGCCTTCCGTCGGTGGTGGGCGCTCGTGCGTCCCGGGTGTGACAACAAGCGTGGCACGCGAAATCGTCCCGAGGCCAGTGGTTAAGCCCACGACGGGCGGCCCGGACGCGCCGCGCCGCCTCCTGACGTGGGCGCGCCCGCGTAGGATCGGCCGACGTGACCGAGGACCAGGACCCCGCCGTCGACGCCGCGCCCGACGGCGCGGCGGTCCACTTCTTCTCGGCCCGGAGCGGGGCCGCCGCCGAGCGCCGCACGATCTCCGTGCGGCTCGCGGGCCGCGACGTCGAGGTCGAGGTCGCCTCGGGCGTCTTCTCCCCCGGCCGCCTGGACCTCGGCACGCAGGTGCTCCTGCGCACCACCCCGCCGCTCGACGACGTCCTCGCGGCCCGGCCCGACGACGGCCCCGCCCATGTCCTCGACCTCGGCTGCGGCTGGGGCCCGGTCGCCCTGACGATGGCCCTGGAGGCGCCGGAGGCGACCGTGTGGGCCGTCGACGTCAACGAGCGCGCGCTCGACCTCGTGCGCCGCAACGCGCAGCGGCTCGGGCTGGACAACGTCCGTGCGGTCCTCCCGGACGACGTGCCCGACGACGTCGCGCTCGCCGCGCTGTGGTCGAACCCGCCGATCAGGGTCGGCAAGGACGTCCTGCACGGGATGCTCCTGCACTGGCTGCCCCGGCTCGCGCCGGGCGCGAGCGCGCACCTCGTGGTGCAGCGCAACCTGGGCTCGGACTCGCTCCAGCGCTGGCTCGCCGAGGCGCTGCCCCCGCTCCTGCCGGGCGCGGTCGTCGAGCGCGCCGCGAGCGCGAAGGGGTTCCGCGTCCTCGAGGTCGTCGCGCCCCGCTGAGCCGGCGGTCAGACCGGCGCGCGGTCGCCCTCGGACGCCGCCGCGACCGGCTCGGCGGGCGGGGCGGTCACGAGGCCGTCCGCGCCCTGGTGCGCGTCGTCCTCCGGCGGGACGCGCGTCCCCGGGACGAGCGCGGCGAGGGCGATCTCCCCCGCGTGGACGAGCACCGCGGGACCGGCGAGCTCGACGCGGCCGCCCGGGAGCGCCCGCACGCGCACCGTGCCGCCCGGGACGTCGACGAGGTAGGTGTCCGGCGCGTCGGGGCCGCCCCACACGCGGACCGCGAGCGCCGCCGCGCACGCGCCCGTGCCGCACGACGGCGTCTCCCCGACGCCGCGCTCGTGCACGCGCATGCGAACGTGCCCGACGACGGTGCCGTCGTCCGCGGTCGTCTCACCGAGGGGCACCACGAGCTCGACGTTCGTCCCGTGGGACGGGTGCGGCTCGACGACGGGCGCCTCGGTGAGGTCGGCGCGCTCGAGCACGTCCTCGCGCGCGACGGCGAGGACGGTGTGAGGGTTGCCGAGGTCGACGCTGAGCGCCGGGCGCGGGACCTCCCAGCCCCGCACGACGACTGTCGCGTCGTAGCCGTCCTGGAGCGCGGGGCGCCCGCCGGGGAGGAACCACGGGCCCATGTCGACGGCGAACCAGCCGTCGTCCTCCTTGCGCACGCGCTTGACGCCCGCGCGCGTGCCGACCGGGACCTCGGTGCCGCCCGCGAAGCTCACGAGCCCGAGGCGCTCGGCGAAGGCCGCGAAGACGCGGACCCCGTTGCCGCACATCTCGGCGACCGAGCCGTCGGCGTTGCGGTAGTCCATGAACCAGATGGCGTGCGGGTCCTCCGCGAGCACGTCGCGCGACTCCGGGACGAGCGCGGTCGGCACGAGGCGGATGACGCCGTCCCCCCCGACGCCGCCGCGGCGGTCGGCGAGCGCACGCACGAGCTCGGGCGTGAGGTCGAGCTCGCCCTTCGTGTCGGCGAGGAGCACGAAGTCGTTGCGGGTCCCGTGGCCCTTGGTGAAGCGGGTGCGCGTCATGAGCCCAGACTACGGCGCACGGGCGCGCCGCTGTCCGCCTCGTCCGGCCCGACGGCGGTGCCCGGCACGGTCGCGGACTCGTGCCCGTCCGTGCCCTGCGCGGCAGCGCGCTCGTCCGCCGCGGCGACGAGCGCGAGAGCGTCCTCGACGCGCGTCGGCGACTGCGCGTCGAGCCACCCGACGCGCGGGTCCCGGCCGAACCAGCCCATCTGCTTGCGTGCGAGGCGCCGCGTGTTCGCGGTGACGGCCTCGCGCGCGGCGTCCTGCGTGGTCTCGCCGTGGAGCGCGGCGAGCACCTCCGCATAGCCGACGGCGCGCTGGGCCGTGCGGCCCATGCCGTGCGCCTCGACGCGGCGCACCTCGGCCACGAGGCCCTGCTCCCACATCCGCTCGACGCGGCCGGCGACCCGCGCGTCGAGCACGGCCCGGTCGCAGTCGAGGCCGATCTGCACGGTCGGGCGGACGTAGACCTGGCGCGGGAGGTTCGCCGTGAACGGCTCGCCGGTGAGCTCCATGACCTCGAGCGCCCGGACGAGCCGGCGGGTGTTGGCCGGGCCGATGCTCGCGGCGGCCGCGGGGTCGCGCCGGAGGAGCTCGTCGTGCAGCGCGCGCGGGCCCTGCTCCTCGGCGCGCGCCTCGAGCGCCGCCCGCACGGCGGGGTCCGTGCCCGGGAACCGCATGTCGTCGAGGAGGGCGCGGACGTACAGCCCGCTGCCGCCCACGACGACGGCGCGCGCCCCCCGGGCGGCGATCTCGTCGAGCACGCGGCGGGCCTCGGTCTGGTACCGGGCCACGGACGCGTCCTCGGCGGGGTCGAGCACGTCGAGGAGATGGTGGCGCACACCGCGGCGCTCGGCGACGGGGACCTTCGCGGTCCCGACGTCCATGCCGCGGTAGAGCTGGTAGGCGTCGGCGTTGACGATCTCCGCGGGCGCCCCGGGGACGGACAGGCGCTCGGCGAGGTCGAGGGCGAGGTCGGACTTCCCCGTGGCCGTCGGGCCGACGACGGCGACGACGACGCCTGGGCCTGCGGGGTCGTGCTCGGTCTTCACCCGCGCAACGGTACCGTCCGGGCGGCCGGCGGCCCGAGGCGTGTGGGCGAGGATGCGTAGGGTGTCCGGTGGTCGGTCCGCCAGCGCGCACCGACGCGTACGACCTCAGCACGACGACCTCGCACGACCTCTCAGACGACAAGGACTCGAGAACATGGGTTTCTTCACCAAGCCGGACGCCGCACCGACGAGCCAGAACGCGCCGCTGACGCGCGAGCGCGTCGAGGCGTTCCTCACGAGCCGCGAGTGGCGGTACTTCGTCGACTCGGACGGGGACCTGGGCGGCAACTGGGACGGCAAGGTGTTCTTCTTCTTCCTCATGGGTGAGAAGCAGGAGATCCTGCAGGTCCGCGGCCGGTGGAACCGGACGCTCCCGGCGTCGGCCGAGGCGCAGGTCGCGCTCGTCGCCAACGAGTTCAACCGCGACAAGATCTGGCCGAAGGTCTACGCGCGCGTCGAGGACGACCAGCTCGCGGTCTACACCGAGGTCGCGACGGACCTGGAGTTCGGCGTCGCGGACGACCAGCTCGGCCAGCTCATCGAGTGCGGCCTGTTCACGGGACTGCAGTTCTTCGACGCGCTCGACGCCCGCTTCCCCGACACGGCCGCGCAGACCGTGGCCGAGGGCGGCGCCGACGTCGACGCGCGGTGACCGGCACGCACGAGACCACCGCGGGCCGCAGCGCTCCGGACGGCGCCCCGGGCGAGGAGGCGACGACGGCCTTCCAGGTCGACCTGCGGGGCGTCGTCGACCTCCTGGCCCGGCACCTGTACTCGAGCCCGCGCGTCTACCTGCGCGAGCTGCTGCAGAACGGCGTCGACGCGATCACCGCGCGCGCCGGGCTCGAGGGACCGCAGGCGCCGGCGCGGATCCTGCTCCGTCCGCTGCCCGACGGCGGCCTGGAGGTGCACGACTCGGGCGTCGGCCTCACGCGGGACGAGGCGCAGGAGCTGCTCGCGACCATCGGGCGCAGCTCCAAGCGCGACGTCGAGCTCGGGACGGGTCGCGAGGAGTTCCTCGGTCAGTTCGGCATCGGGCTCCTGTCCGCGTTCATGGTCGCCGACGAGATCGAGCTCGTCTCGCGCTCCGCGCGCCCCACGGCGGCGGGCGACGCGCCCGTCCCTGTGCGCTGGCGCGGCCGCGCCAGCGCACAGGGA
>ERZ1464638.108-NODE-108-length-9298-cov-9.730499_pt1 | contig 9298 bp, 8 predicted proteins | sample MGYA00563985_ERZ1464638 | MGnify/ENA primary metagenome ERZ1464638 (study PRJEB39283, sample SAMN07833650) | human skin metagenome | isolation source: Scalp | host: Homo sapiens | place: India: Bengaluru | collected 2015-07-03 ...
CCCCCCCCGCGGCGACGTGCACCCCCTGCGCCCCCCCGACTGCCCGGACCACGCCTGACCCGCCCCCGGAGCCCCCCTCGACATCGGCGGGCCGCGGCCGGATCGGCGGTCGTGCGTGCCGATCTCGCGTGCGCCCGCCGACGTCGACGAGCCCGGCCGAGGAATAGGATCGCCGGGTGCCAGTGGACCCGGAGAACGAGCTCGCCCCCGCACCGTCCGCGACGACCGCGGAGGACGGCGCGCCGACCACCGAGGCCGAGGCGACCGAGGCGGTGCTCGACGAGGCGCTCCTCGGCGGACCCCGCACCCTGACCGTCGAACGGCTCGCCGAGCGGGCCGGCGTCGACGAGGACCGCGTCCGCGCCTACTGGCAGGCGCTCGGCCTCCCGCTCACCGAGGGCGAGGAGCACGCCTTCACCGAGCGCGACGCGCAGGCGCTCGCGGACGTGTTCGCGTTCGCCGAGCAGGAGCAGCTCGACCAGCGCGCGCTCACGACGCTCATCCGCTCGACGGGGCACACGACCGAGCGCCTCGTGCTGTGGCAGGTCGAGGCGCTCGTCGAGCACCTCACGCGGCGGTTCGACCTCGACGACACGAGCGCGCGCCTGCTCGTGCTCGACCGGCTGCCCGAGCTCGCGCCCGTCCTCGAGGAACAGCTCCTGCACGCGTGGCGGCGCCAGCTCGCGGCCGTCGCCGGGAGGTTCGCGGTCGAGTTCTCCGACGCCCGCGCGACCGCGGTCGACGAGCACGAGCTCCCGCTGCCGCGTGCGGTCGGGTTCGCGGACATCGTGTCCTTCACGCAGCGCACGCGCGGCCTCGGCTCGAGCGAGCTCGCCGAGTTCGTGCAGCTCTTCGAGACGAGCGCGCGCGACGTCATCACCGCGGCGGGCGGGCGCGTCGTCAAGACGATCGGCGACGCGGTGCTCTACGTGGCCGACGACGTCGCGACCGGCGCGCGCGTCGCGCTCGGCCTGGCCGCGGCGGGCGGCCGCGAGGAGGACGTCGACGTGCCGCCCGTACGCGTGAGCCTCGTGTGGGGCCGCGTGCTGTCGCGGTTCGGCGACGTGTTCGGCCCGAGCGTCAACCTCGCGGCGCGCCTCGTCGACATCGCCGACCCGACGACGGTGCTCGTCGACCGCGAGACCGCGGGCCTGCTCGCCGGCGACCAGCGGTTCGCGCTCACGGCGCAGCCCGAGACCGAGGTGCAGGGCCTCGGGACGATCGAGCCCGTGCGCCTCCAGTGGGCCTACCGCGGCTGACCGGCTGCGCCGGGCGCGCGGTCGCCGACGTCCGCGCGGCAGGACCCGTGCCGGTCAGACGGCCTCGAGGAGCCCCGGGCCGTCGTTCGTCACAGAGTTGACCAAGGTCGAGATCTCGCGCGCGACCATGGGGACGTCGTCGTGCGGGCCGCCGAGCCCGAGGAGGTCGGCGGCGCCCCGCGCGTCGACCGCCGGGTCGAGCCACGCGTCCCAGGCGTCGGACGGCAGGGCGAGCGGCATGCGGTCGTGGATCTCGGCGAGGTAGGGCGCCGCGTCGGTCGTGATGATGGTCGTCGAGACGAGCCAGCGGTCCGGGTCGTCGTCCGCCTTGGTGCGGTCGCGCCAGAACTCGTAGAGCCCCGCGAACGCGGCGCTGCGCCCGTCCCCGGGCGCGATCCAGTACGGCTGCTTGGGGACCTTGCCCCGGCGCGCCGGCGCGCCCGCGGACCCGGCGGGGGACGCGCCGTCGGGCAGGACGCGCCACTCGTAGTAGCCGTCGGCGGGCACGAGGCACCGCCGCACGCCGAACGGCTTGGCGAACGCCGGCTTGTCGAGGATCGACTCCGCGCGCGCGTTGATCATGCGCGCGCCGCCCTTCGGATCCTTCGACCACGACGGGACGAGGCCCCAGCGTGCGAGCCGCAGCGAGCGGCGCACCTCGCCCGTGTCCTTCGCGGCGCGCTCGACGACGATCCGCACCGGGTCCGTCGGCGCGAGGTTCCACGACGGCGGGAGGAGGCGCGCGTCGTCGGCCACGTCGGCGATCGCGAACTCGTCCGCGAGGTCCTGGGCGTCCCGGAAGGAGGCATAGCGTCCGCACATGCCTCCAGGGTGCCGCACGCCACCCACGCTCGCGCCGGGCGGGCGGGCGGGCGCCCGGGGAGGGCCGCCGGGCTGCGCGCGCGACGGTCAGGCCCGTACCAAGGGAGAGCAGGCTCACGCCCGTGAGCCCGGTCCGCACGCGATCGAATCGTTACGATGGGAGTCATGCCACCCTCCTCGGTCGACCCCGCCGTGCCCCGACCGAGATCGTCCGCCCGCTGGGTCCTGCTCCTCGGCGCGCTCGCCACGCTGCCCGCGCTCACGGTGGACATGTACCTCCCGCTCCTGCCCGAGGTGGGCGCCGAGCTCGGTGCGCCCGACTCCCTCGCGCAGCTCACGCTGTCCGGCATGCTTCTCGGCGGCGCCGTCGGGCAGCTCGTCATCGGGCCGCTCTCCGACCGCTACGGCCGTCGTCTGCCCGTGCTCGTCGGGCTCTCGCTGCACGTCGTCACGTCGATCCTGTGCGCGTTCGCGCCCAACATCGGCATCCTCGTCGGCCTGCGCGTGCTCCAGGGGTTCTTCAACGCGTCCGCGTCCGTCGTCGCGATCGCCGCCATCCGCGACCGGTTCACCGGGTCCGAGGCCGCGCGCGTCCTGTCGCGGCTCATGCTCGTCATCGGGCTCGCGCCGCTCCTCGCGCCCTCCATCGGGTCGTTCATCGGCGCGCACGCCACCTGGCGGGCGGTCTTCTGGGTCCTCGCGCTCGGCGGCGTCGTGCTCGGCGCGATCGTCCTGTTCTTCATGCCCGAGTCCCTGCCGCTCGAGCGTCGTCGCCCCGCCGGGGCGCGCACCGTCCTGCGCGGGTACGCGGGCCTCCTGCGCGACCGGCACTTCGTCGCGCTCGCCGTGCTCCCCGGCCTCGGGCAGGCCGTGCTCATGAGCTACGTCGTCGGCTCACCCTTCGTCCTGCAGGAGGGGTACGGGCTCAGCCACGGGCAGTTCGCGCTCCTGTTCGCCGTGAACGGCATCGGGCTCGTGCTGTCGGCGCAGGCGAACGCCGCGCTCGTCCGCCGCGTCGCGCCCGTGCGGCTGCTCCGGACGGCGCTCGTGGTGCAGGGCGTGTTCGCCGTCGGTCTCCTCGTGGTCGCCCTGACGGGGGCGGGCGGCATCGTCGGGATCGTCGCCGCGCTGTTCCTCGTCCTGTCGATGCAGGGCCTCATCCCGGCGAACGCCTCCGCGCTCGCGCTCACGCGGCACGGCGAGATCGCCGGCACCGCCGCCGCGGTCATCGGCGCGTTCCAGGCCGGCGTCGCCGGGCTCGTGAGCCCGCTCGTCGGCGTCCTCGGCGGCGACGCCGTCGCGATGTCCACCGTCATGCTCGGGGCGGTCGTCGCGTCGATCCTCGTGCTCGGGCTCGCCACGCCCGCGTTCCGCCGCGGAGGCTGGCACACGCCCGTCTGACCCGTTCTTCGCCGCCCTTTCACACGTCCTCCTGCCGGTCCGGCGCACGTTTCCGCGCGCGACCCTCTACTCTCGGACCGTGCCGAAGTCCGCCCCCGCCTCGCCGCCCGCACGCGCGAGGTCCCGCGCGACGCAGGAGACGCGTTCCCGGGAGGGCGGGACGGACAAGCCCACCGGGGGCCCGCACCACGCCCGCGCGCTCCGTTCGCACCGCGTCGCGAGGGCGATCGGGCTCGTCCTCACCGGCGCGCTCGTCTTCGTCGCCGTCGGCGCGGGAGCCGTGTACCTCGACCTCAAGTCGAAGATCACCGCGAGCGACGTGTCCGAGTACGTGGTCGGCATGCCGACCGAGGAACCACCGAAGGACCCCTCCGACCCGTTCGCGGGCAAGGCGCTCAACATCCTCGTCATGGGCACGGACTACCGCGACGCCGAGAACGCCGCGCTCGCGGGCGAGGAGGAGGGCATGCGGTCCGACACCACGTTCATCGTGCACGTGTCCGGCGACCGCACGCGCATGGAGGTGGTGTCGATCCCGCGCGACTCGCTCGTCGACCTGCCCGCGTGCAAGCTGCCCGACGGGTCGATGTCCTCGCCCCGGCGCAACACCATGTTCAACGAGGCGTTCCAGATCGGGTCGGGCGGCGTCGACGACATGGACGCGGCCGCCGGCTGCACGATCTCGTCGGTCTACAGCCTCACGGGCGTGCCCATCACCAACCACGTCGTGGTGAAGATGACCGGGGTCATCGGCGTGGTCGACGCGATCGACGGCGTGACGATGTGCTTCCCAGAGCCGATCAAGGAGGATCCCCGGTACGGCACCCTCGACCTGCCCGCCGGCGAGCACACGCTCGACGGTCACGAGGCGATCGGCTTCCTGCGTGCGCGTCATGGCACGGGGATGGGCCTCGAGATGGGCTCCGACCTCACGCGCATCGCCCGGCAGCAGGCGTTCATCGACTCGGCGGTGCGCGAGCTGCTCTCGCAGAACATCATCACCAACTCGCCCCAGCTCTACGGGGTCATCGAGGCCGTGCTCGACTCCATCAGCGCGGACCCCACGATCGCGGACCCGACGGCGCTCGCCGGGCTGGCGTTCAGCCTGCGGGCCATCAAGCCTTCCGAGGTCGTCTTCACCCAGGTCCCGGTCGTGGACGCGGCGAGCGACCGCAACCGCGTCGAGTGGACGGCGGAGGCCGACGCGATCTGGCAGCGGCTGATCGACGACGCGCCCCCGCCCGGCCACGAGCCCGTCACGGACCCGCGCGACGACGCCACGGCCCCCGCGGACGGTGCGACCGACCCCGGAGCGGGGACGGACCCGGGCACCACCGACCCCGGGACCGGAGCCGTCGACCCCGGCACGGGCGCGACGGACCCCGGTGCCGGGACCGACCCGGGAGCCGGCGCGACGGAGGAGCCACGCGACGGCGTGTGCGCCTGACCTCGCTCAGGGCCGCGACGCGCCGAGCGCGGCCAGGCGCCGCACCGCCTCGTGCAGGACGTCCTCGCGCTTGACGAACGTGAACCGGACGCGGGACGCGAGCGCGCGCGCCGTCGTCGACCCCGGGGTGCAGAACGCGCTCGCGGGGACGGCCACGACGCCCGCGAGGGCGGGCAGCTCGCGGCACAGCGCGGTGCCGTCCTCGAATCCGAGCGCGGCGCCGTCGGCGATGACGAAGTACGTGCCCTGCGGCACGACGACGTCGAACCCCGCGCGGACCAGGCCCTCGCACAGCAGGTCGCGGCGTGCGGCGAGCGAGTCGGCGAGCGCGCGCGGGGTCTCGTCGTCCGCGAGCGCGTCGGCGATCGCCGGTTGGAACGGCGCGCCCGACGTGTAGGTGAGGAACTGCTTCACCGTGCGGACCGCCGTGAGGAGCGGCTCGGGGCCGTGCAGCCACCCCACCTTCCACCCCGTGAACGAGAACGTCTTGCCTGCCGAGGAGATGGTGATCGTCCGCTGCCGCATCCCCGGCAGGGTCGCGATCGGCACGTGCCGGGCGTCGTCGAACGTCAGGTGCTCGTACACCTCGTCCGTGACGACCACGACGTCGTGCCGGCGCGCGACGGCCGCGATCGCGTCGAGCTCGTCGAGGTCGAGGACCGTGCCCGTCGGGTTGTGCGGCGAGTTCACGACGATCAGGCGCGTCCGGTCGGTGACGGCGGCGCGCAGCGCGGCCACGTCGAGCCGGAAGCGGTCGGGGCCGGGGAGCAGGGGGACCGTGACGTGCCGCGCGCCGGCGAGCGCGATGCACGCGGCGTGGGAGTCGTAGAACGGCTCCAGCGTCACGACGTCGTCGCCCGGCCCGGCGAGCGCGAGGATCGTCGCCGCGAGGGCCTCGGTGGCGCCCGTCGTCACGAGCACCTCGGTCTCCGGGTCCGGGTCCAGGCCGTAGTGGCGGAGCTGGTGGCTCGCGACGGCGTTGCGCAGCTCGAGGATGCCCGGGCCCGGCGGGTACTGGTTGTGGCCGTCCTCGATCGCGCGCACCGCGGCGTGCTTCACCGCGGCTGGGCCGTCGACGTCCGGGAAGCCCTGCCCGAGGTTGATCGCCCCGGTGCGCTGCGCGAGCGCCGTCATCTCGGCGAAGATCGTCGCCGCGACCGCGCCGTCGGCGCCCAGGAGGCCCGTGGCGCGCGCGGCGGCCTGCCAGCGGCCGGGCGGGAGGTCCGTCATGGCCCGACCCTAGCCGTCGCGACGACCACGATGTGGGACGCCGGGAGGGAGGTCTTGCCTCGACGGCGCGGGATTCCGGGGCGCCCGCGACCTCGTCCACAGGGGCGGTTCACGGGGGCGCGTCCATGCCCTACTCTCTGGCGCAGATCGTTGACGACCGGCGGGGCAGCCGGCCGACGGAGCAGGGGGAATGCTCGACATGTCTACGGACACGCACGCCGTCGGCGTGCTCGAGGGCGAGGTGCGCGAGCTCGTCCGACGGCGCGGGGTGGACCCCGCGCGCGACCGCGCCGCCGTCGATCAGCTCGTGCGCGACGTCGTCTAGGACAACGAGACGCGCAGCGCGCTCGGCGTCCTCGCGCCGCTCGCCGACCCCGCCGCCGCCGGCCGCGCGGTCGTCGACGCCGTCGCCGGGCTCGGGCCGCTCCAGCCGTACCTCGACGACCCCGAGATCGAGGAGATCTGGATCAACGCGCCCTCCCAGGTGTTCGTGGCGCGCGGCGGCTCGTCGGAGCTGACGACGACGATCCTCACGGCGCAGCAGGTGCGCGACCTCGTGGAGCAGATGCTGCGGTCGTCCGGGCGGCGGCTCGACCTGTCGAGCCCGTTCGTCGACGCGTGCCTCCCCGGCGGGGAGCGGCTGCACGTCGTCATCCCCGACGTCACGCGCAGCGAGTGGGCGGTGAACATCCGCAAGCACGTCGTCCGGGCGTCGCACCTGGACGACCTGGTCCGGCTCGGCGCGCTCCCGCCCCAGGCCGCCGCGTTCCTCGACGCGTCCGTGCGGGCCGGGCTGAACATCCTCGTCGCGGGAGCCACGCAGGCGGGAAAGACGACGATGCTCAACGCCCTCGCCGGGTCGGTCCCGCCCGCGCAGCGCGTCGTCACGTGCGAGGAGGTGTTCGAGCTGCGCTTCGCCGTGCGCGACGTCGTGTCGCTCCAGTGCCGGCAGCCGAGCCTCGAGGGCACGGGGGAGATCCCCCTGCGGCGCCTGGTCAAGGAGGCGCTGCGCATGCGCCCCGACCGCATCGTCATCGGCGAGGTCCGCGAGGCGGAGAGCCTCGACCTGCTCGTCGCGTTGAACGCCGGGGTCCCGGGGATGTGCACGATCCACGCGAACTCCGCCCGGGAGGCGATCACCAAGATGTGCACGCTGCCCCTGCTCGCGGGCGAGAACGTCTCGGACCGCTTCGTGGTGCCGACGGTCGCCTCCGCGATCGATCTCGTCGTGCACCTGGGCGTCGACGCCGCCCGGCGCCGCGGCGTGCCCGAGAACCTCGGTGTGTCGGGGCGCGTCGAGCAGGGGGTCGGGGAGGCCGCGGAGATCTTCGTGCGTTCGGGCGACCGGCTGGTGCGGGCGGGGGGCTTCCCGCCGCGTGCCGAGCGCTTCGCACACGCGGGCATCGACCTGGCAGCGGTCCTGCGGCCGGGCCCGGCCAGTGCCGACGTGCTCGACGGCGCCGCGCCGACGAGGGTGGGCTGACCGTGGGCGTGGCGGTGGGCCTCCTCCTCGGCGCGGGGCTGTTCTGCGTCTGGTGGTCGTTCTGGGCGCCCGGGCCGCCGCGCGTGCGCCGTGCCGACGGGTGGGCGGCGCGTACGCAGGACCTGCTCGTCCAGGCCGGTGCACCGGCGGTGACGCCCGGTGCCCTGGTGGTCGCGAGCGTCGGCGTCGGGCTCGTCGTCCTCGTGGTCGGGACGGTCCTCGCGCGCTCGTGGACCATCGCGGCCTGCTTCGCCGTGATCGCCGCGGGAGCGCCCTCCCTCCTCGTGCGGTCCCGCGCCCGGCGGCGGCGTGCACGGCTGCGGGAGGTCTGGCCCGAGGTGCTGGACCACCTGTCCTCGGGCGTGCGCGCGGGGCTGTCGCTGCCCGAGGCCGTGGGCCAGCTCGGCGAGCGCGGTCCGGTCGAGCTGCGCGAGCCGTTCACCCAGTTCGCGCGGGACTACCGCGCGTCCGGCCGGTTCGGGGAGTGCCTCGACCTGCTCAAGGACCGGCTCGCGGACCCGGTCGCCGACCGCATCGTCGAGGCGCTCCGGATCACGCGGGACGTCGGCGGCACCGACCTGGGGCGCCTCCTGCGCACCCTGTCGACCTTCCTGCGCGAGGACGCCCGCACGCGCGGTGAGCTCGAGGCCCGCCAGTCGTGGACCGTGAACGGGGCACGGCTCGCGGTCGCCGGCCCGTGGGTCGTGCTCGGCTTCCTCGCGACGCGCCCGGAGACGGCGGCCGCGTACAACTCCATGGCGGGTGCGGTCGTCCTCGCCGCCGGCGCGGCGTGCTCCGCGGCGGCGTACCAGCTCATGCTGCGGATCGGGCGGCTGCCCGAGGAAGAGCGGGTGCTGCGATGAGCGCCGTCGACGTGTCCTGGACCGGTGCCGCGCTCGGCGCGCTCGGCGGGCTCGGTGTCCTCCTCGTGGTCGCCGGGCTCCGGGGGCGGTCGATCCGCCTCGACGAGCGGCTCGCGCCCTACCTGCGCACCCACGACCGCACGTCCGTCCTGCTGCGCGACCACCCCGTGCGATCACCCTTCCCGACCCTCGAACGACTCCTCGCGCCGCTGCTCGTCGACGCGGGCCGTGCGCTGGAACGGTTCGGCTCGACGGCGGCTGACGTCCGGCGCCGCCTCGACCGTGCCGGCCGCGGACGCAGCGTCGAGCAGTTTCGCGCACGGCAGCTCGTGTGGGGCGTCGTCGGGCTCGGCGGCGGGACGGCGCTCGCCGTGCTGCTCGCGGCGACGCGGGGGTCGTCCGTCGCCGCCCTGGTGATCCTCGTGCTGCTGTGCGGCGTCGGCGGTGTGCTCGCGTGCGACCACGCGCTGACCCGCGCCGTGCGACGTCGGGAGGAGCGCATGCTCGCCGAGTTCCCCACGGTCGCCGAGCTCCTGGCGCTCGCGGTGAACGCGGGCGAGGGGCCGGTCGCGGCGCTCGAGCGCGTCGCGACCACCGCGCACGGCGAGCTCTCCGGCGAGCTGCGCACGACCCTCGCGACCGTGCGTGCCGGGACCCCGCTCGCCCGGGCGCTCGAGCAGCTCGCCGACCGCACCGGGCTGCCGAGCCTCACCCGTTTCGCGGAGGGTGTCGCGGTGGCCGTGGTCCGGGGGACCCCGCTCGCCGGCGTGCGGCGGGCGCCGGCGCCGGCCGG
>ERZ1464638.133-NODE-133-length-8559-cov-11.001411_pt1 | contig 8559 bp, 5 predicted proteins | sample MGYA00563985_ERZ1464638 | MGnify/ENA primary metagenome ERZ1464638 (study PRJEB39283, sample SAMN07833650) | human skin metagenome | isolation source: Scalp | host: Homo sapiens | place: India: Bengaluru | collected 2015-07-03 ...
CCGCCCGAGAGGTCCACGACCTCCCGGGCGGGCGGCGACGACGGCGGTCATCAGCTGGCCCCGGCCTCGCCGGTCGCGCTCGGCGCCGTGGCGGCCGTCGGGCGGGCGACGCGCTTCGCACGGGCCATCTTGCGCTCCGAGGGGATGCGCTTCTGACGGGGGTCGAACGCGTCGCGCAGGCCGTCACCGATGAAGTTGACGCACAGCGCGATGGCGACGATGAACAGACCCGGCCACCAGAACAGCCACGGACGCGTCGCGAACGCCTCCTGGTAGTCGCTGATGAGCTTGCCGAGCGAGGTCGCCGGCGCCTGGATGCCGACGCCGAGGTAGCTCAGCGCGGTCTCCAGCAGGATCGCCGAGCTCATAAGCAGCGTGACGTTGACGATGATCACGCCGACCGCGTTCGGCAGCATGTGCTTGAAGATGATCCGCCGGTCGCTCGCGCCCGCGACCCGGGCGGCGTCGACGAACTCGCGCTCGCGCAGCGAGAGGAACTCGCCGCGCACGAGGCGCGCGAGCGGCGGCCACAGCACGAGCCCGAGGAACGCCCCGAGGATGAGCGCGTTGCTGCCGCCCGAGAGCAGGGCCAGCACCGCACCGATGACGATGACCGGCATCGTGATGATGAGGTCCGTGAACCGCATCAGCCACGAGTCGGTACGACCGCGGTAGTACCCGGAGAGCGCCCCGACGAGGACGCCCGCGATCGTCGCGATGACGCCGACGGAGAGCACGACGAGCAACGAGGTCTGGGTGCCCTGCATGACGCGCGCGAACACGTCACGACCTGCCTCGTCCTGGCCGAAGATGTGCGCCTCGGACGGTGCACCGCCGTTGACCAGGGGGTACGTGGACCCCTGCCCGGAGGGTTTGTAGGCGTACCAGCCCTGCCAGCCGCCGATGCCGATCGAGGTGATCGCGAGCGCGACGATGCCGATCAGCACGACGAGCGCGACCACGGCGCCCTTGTGGTGGAAGAAGCGACGGCGGACGATCTGGCCCTGGGACAGGCCCTCGACCTCGCGCAGCTCGATCTGGTTCTCGACCGCGCCGCTCTGCGACGCGTCGTTCGGTGTGTTGGTCATGCGTTCACCCGGATCCGCGGGTCGAGGGCTGCGTAGATGAGGTCAGCCACGATGTTGGCGATGATGGCGAGGGCCGCGACGATGACGAGGTACGCCATGACGGGGTCGATCTCGCCGCGTTGCAGCGCGTTGAGGAAGAGCAGGCCCATGCCGGGCCGGGCGAACACCTTCTCGGTGATGATCGCGCCGCCCAGGAGCGTGATGACGTCGATCGGGACGATCGTCGCGAGCGGGATCAGCGTGTTGCGGAACCCGTGGCGCATGACGACGGTCCGCTCCGGCAGACCCTTCGCCCGCGCCGTGCGGATGTAATCCTGGCTCATCACCTCGAGCATGCTCGCGCGCGAGTAGCGGGTGTACCCGGCGAACTGGATGAGCACGAGCGCGATCGTCGGGAGCAGCAGGTGGGTGTACTGGTCGAGGACCTGCACCCAGAAGTTGCCGCCGAGGTTCGGCGTGCTGTTGCCGATCGTCGGGATGGGCCGGCCGTTGATCGCCGGTGCGCCGAAGTACGCGGGCCAGACCGACATCACCTTGTCGACGAAGACCATGGACCCGACGAGGAACGCGGTGATGGCCGCAGCACGCGCGGACACGCCCTTGTCGGGACCGCCCCACGCGTACCCGACCCCGATGCCGACGCCGACGGTGACCACGGCGAGCACCAGCACGATCCACCAGTTGTCGACCTGCTTGAGGACCGACTGGATCGGGAAGTAGACGACGACCCCGATCAGGACCGTGGTGAGCGACGCGTACAGGGCGCGGCGGTTCTTCAGGCCCGAGACGAGCGCGGTGATGGCGAAGGCCAGCGCGGCGCCCGTGACGACGATGATGACCGGCCCGAGGTTCGGCTTCTCCCACCAGCCGGAGAGCTGCAGGTAGAGCAGCGCGAGCGTGCTCGCCGCGAAGCCCAGGCCGAAGACCGTGAGCCGCCGCCGCGCGGTCCCGCCGAAGGCGAGGGACCACAGCAGGCCGGAGATCGCGCCGATGCCCACGATCACGAGGATCGAGAGGTTCGGGTCGCGGAGGAAGTCGTTGAAGCCGATCGCGCCCCACTGCTTGAGCAGGACGGCGACCCAGAAGGCCGGGAGCGAGTAGAGCACGAACGAGACGAAGATCGTCAGGTAGTCGAAGGTGCTGTACTGCCGCAGCGCGCTGACGATGCCGACCATGACGCCGAAGACCACGGCAAGGACGGTCGCGGCGGCGACGAGCTGGATCGTCGAGATGACCGCGCCCTGGAGCAGGGTCGAGACGGACTGGCCACTCTGCCAGGCCGTGCCGAGGTCACCGGTCACGAAGTCGCCGAGCCACTTGAAGTAGCGGATCACCGACGGGGTGTCGAGATCGAGGTCGGCGGTGCGCTGGGCGATCAGCTGGGCCTTGTTGGGCTTCGTGCTCGACTCGAGATCCGCGAAGATGTACGGCCGGATCGCGGCGTCGACGAGCAGGTACATCGCGAACGTGGACACGAGGAGGGTCGCCAACCCTGCCAGCACACGCCGCGAGATGAAGGAGAACATCGGAGGTCTTACCTCGCTGGTCGGTAGGGACCCCGGGTCAGGGGCCGGTCGATTCTACGCGCGGGTCTCGCGTGGTCGTGAACCGAGGGCCCGGGACGCCGCGGGTCTGGGCGTCGGGGCGGGTGCACGCGAGGACCGGGGGCCCCGGGCGGAAAGCCGCCGGGACCCCCGGTCTCACACCTGGACGACCCTGCCGCCGCACGGGGCGGCGGCAGGGCGCGTCACGGACTCAGGGCACTCAGCCCTCGAACGTCCAGTTCCAGAACCCGTGGAAGATCGTCGGGCTGATCGTGATCGACTCGACGCCCTTCAGGTTCTCGTCCCAGCCCTGGATGGCGGGGAACTGGAAGATCGTCACGCCGAAGCCGTCGGCCCAGAGGTTCTTCTCGACCTCGAGCTGGAGCTGGAACTGCTCCTCCGGGTCCGTCGAGACCTGGAGCTTGTCGAGCGCGGCGTCCACGGCAGGGTTGTTGTACTTGCCGTAGTTGTTGACGCCCGGGTTCGGCGCCCAGCGGAAGTTCGCGTCCGACTCGGTGACCGCGGTCGAGGTCGACTGCCAGCCGAAGAGCGACGCGTCGTACTGGTCCTGGCCGGTGGCGAGGAGCGTGCCCCACTCGGCGGCCGGGCGGCCCGTGTCGACGATCTCGAAGCCGGCCTGCGCCGCGGTGTCGGTGATGAGCGCGAGCTCGTTCACGCGACGCGTGTTCTCGTTGTTGTACGCGAAGCGCACCTTGACCGGGGTGGCGACGCCGGCGTCGGCGAGCAGCTGCTTCGCCTTCTCGATGTCACCCGCCGGCGGGTAGAAGTCGGAGCCGTTCTCGGCGACCATCTGGTCGTAGTTCGGCGACCCCGGGAGCAGGATGTTCGAGTTGCGCACCTCGGCGTCCGGGTTCAGCGGCTTGATGAGGTTGTCGACGATCGTCTGGCGCGGGATCGTCAGCAGGAACGCCTGGCGCACGGCCTTGGCCTTCTCGGCGTCGCCACCGTAGGTGTTGGCGTCGAACGGACCACCGTTCTGGAAGACCAGGTCGACGTGCTCGTACGTGCCCTCGATGCCCGAGTGGGTCTCGACGCCGTCGAGGCCCTCGAGCGCCGTGCGGACGTCCGCGGAGGCCTGCGGGCCGATCAGGTCGACCTCACCGTTCTCGAGCGCCTGGACCTGGGCCATCGGGTCGTCGATGTACCGGACCGTGATCGTCTCGACCGAGCCCTTGTTCTTGCCCTTGAAGTCCGGGTTCGCCTTGAGCGTGAGGTACTGGTTCTCCTTGTACTCCTCCAGCGTGTAGGCGCCGTTGGAGACGTAGAGCGACGGGTCGTCCGGCAGCGAGGTGAACTCGAAGCCCTCGTTCCAGAACTTCGAGATCTTCGCCAGCGCCGCGGTGTCGTTGTTGAGGATCGCGTCGCGGACGGCGGCCTTGGCCTCCTCCGGGTCCTCGATCTCGAGCGCCTTCTGGCCCACGACGTGCGCCGGGACGAACTCGTTCGTCCAGCTGAGCTCCCAGTCACCGAACGGCTTGTCGTACACGACGGTGATCGACTTGTTGTCGTCCGAGATCTCGGGGTTCTGCGAGATGAGCGCGACGCCCGGGTCCGAGCCGTCGAAGTAGACACCGGCGTCCACCTCGGCCTGGTTCGTGACGTTGCCCTCTTCGTCCGTCTGGGCCTCGACCGTGTTGAACTTGCCGGACTGACCGGCCCAGTCCAGCAGGATCTCCGTCGCGTCGACCGGCGTGCCGTCCGACCACTTGGTGTCGTCACCGAACGTGTACTTCACCGTCAGCGGGTCGTCCGAGAGCTTCTCGTACGTGCCGAACGACTCGTCCTTGACGATGTTCAGGTCGGCGTCGTAGTAGCTGAAGCCCGAGTTGAGCATGTAGTTGATGACGGCGTTCTGCGTCGCGTTGCCGTTCTGGGAGCTCAGGTTGAGCTCGTTGAGCGGAGCCTCCCACGCGACGGTGACGGCGGTCGCGGTGTTGATGCCCGCGTCGTCGCCGCCGTCGGTCTCGCCCTCACCCGACGTGCCGCTGCACGCCGAGAACAGCAGCGCCCCCGTGACCGTCACGGCCAGGGCGGCACTCGTGCGCCTGATCTTCAATGTTCCTCCTCCAAGGGATGGTGGACGCGGACGAGCGGGCGTCGATCGCCCCTCGGCCGCCCCGTCCGTCGCACGCTCGCCCTGCGGCCCGCGCGCGTGGACGGGCATGCCCACCACGGTTTGGGCTCACGCTACCCAGCAAGTTGCGAAGGATCTCCCCCTTGCCCGGTTGCGGCAGGTGATCGTTACCGAGTTGATACTGGCCGGTACGGGCGCGTTTCCGGGCCGCGACGGCCGGGAAACACGCGCGAAACGTCCGGCCCCGGACGCACGGACGCCCGCCGCGTCTCACGATGCGGCGGGCACCCAGGGCTGTGACCTGCGTCTCAGACGTTGAAGCGGAACTCCACCACGTCGCCGTCGGCCATGACGTAGTCCTTGCCCTCCACGCGCGCCTTGCCCGCGGCGCGCGCCGCGGCGACGGAGCCGGTCTCGACGAGGTCCTCGAACGAGACGACCTCCGCCTTGATGAAGCCGCGCTCGAAGTCGGTGTGGATGACCCCGGCCGCCTGGGGCGCCGTCCACCCCTTGCGGATGGTCCACGCGCGGGCCTCCTTGGGCCCGGCGGTGAGGTACGTCTGCAGGCCGAGCGTGTCGAACCCGACGCGCGCGAGCTGGTCGAGGCCGGCCTCGGTCTGGCCCGACTCCGCGAGCATCTCCTTCGCCTCGTCGGGCTCGAGCTCGACGAGCTCGGACTCGAACTTGGCGTCGAGGAAGATCGCCTGGGCGGGCGCGACGAGCGCGCGCAGGCGCGCCTGGAGGTCCTCGTCGGCGAGGCCCGCGTCGTCGGTGTTGAAGACGTAGATGAACGGCTTCGCCGTGAGGAGCTGCAGGCTCGCGACGTCCGCGAGGTCGAGACCCGCGGCGGCCGCGCCCTGGAAGAGGGTCGTGCCGGCCTCGAGGACCGCCTGGGCCTTCTGGGCCGCGTCGAGGAGGGCGGCGTCGCCCTTCTTGATCCGGACCTCCTTCTCGAGGCGCGGGACCGTCTTCTCGAGCGTCTGGAGGTCGGCGAGGATCAGCGCGGTGCTGATGGTCTCGATGTCGCCCTCGGCGTCCGTCGAGCCCTCGACGCGGACGACGTCCGGGTCGGAGAACGCGCGCGTCACCTGGCAGATGGCGTCGGCCTCGCGGATGTTCGCGAGGAACTTGTTGCCGAGCCCCTCCCCCTCGCTCGCGCCCTTGACGATGCCCGCGATGTCGACGAACGACACCGTGGCGGGCAGGACGCGCTGGCTGCCGAAGATCTCGGCGAGCTTGTCGAGGCGCGGGTCCGGGAGGGACACGACGCCGACGTTCGGGTCGATCGTCGCGAACGGGTAGTTCGCGGCGAGGACCTGGTTGCGCGTCAGGGCGTTGAAGAGGGTGGACTTGCCGACGTTGGGCAGGCCGACGATGCCGATAGTGAGTGCCACGTCGGCCGAGTCTACGGGCCGGGACCGCGGCGCGCGGTCCCGGCCCGCGCGTCAGGCGTACGACAGCACGCGCTGGAGCAGCTCGGGTGCCCGGCGGTCGTAGGTGCGGGCACCCCACCGCACCCCGAGCACGAGCACCACGGCACCCACGACCACGCCCACCGCGAGGGTGACCCACCCGAGCACGGGCAGGTCGGCGACGATCGCGATGACGCCCGGGACGAGGAACGGGAGGGACAGCGCCAGGACGAGGAGCATCGCGACCGTCTGGGCGACGAGGGTCGCCATCGCGGCGCCCTGCGGCTGCTTGAACGGGCTGTCGCCCGGCTTGGGCACCGGGTAGAGCAGGCGCGCCGACGTCGCGCTCGAGATGCCGGTCGAGGTGAGCAGCACGCCCGCGGTGAGGCCGAGCAGCGCGGGCAGCGCGTCCCAGCGCCCGGCCACCGCGACGGAGACCACCGCGAACAGGAAGGACACGGCGCCGCCGGCGACGAGCACGGGGAGCGCCCGGCCCCAGCGGGCCGCCCGCCCGGGGACGCCCGACGACACGTGGAGCGCGAACGCGGTGTGGTCGTAGGCGATGTCGGCCGAGATGGAGAAGCCGAGGATCCACGCCGTGAAGGGCGCGAGCGCGAGGAAGATCTCCGAGCCGGTGCCGCCGCCGACGACGAGCAGCACGACGGGGATGAGCGGCACGACCGCGATCGACCCGGAGTAGCGCGGGTCGCGCAGCCAGTAGGTGGCCGTGCGCGCGGCGACGGCGCCCGTGGGCGTCGCCGGGAAGCGCGAGAAGAAGCCGAGGCCCTTGGCGCGGCCGCCCCCGCCGGAGGTGGGCGGCGTGACGAGGGCGCGCGCGAGCGCCTTGTCCCACACGACCCACGCGACCGCGAGGGTCGCCAGCGCGACGACGAGCCGCGCGAGCGCGAGGCCCCACGCGCCGTCGTGCACCGCGGCGCCGAGGCCCCACGGCGCGCCGAACGGCGTCCAGGCCGCGACGTCGGCGAGGCGCGTCACCATGCCGCGCACCGCGTCGCCGTCGACCGGGCCCCCGCCCAGCTGGGACCCCAGCCACGCGAACGCGGGCCCGATGAGGACGAGCGGCACGAACGCGGCGATCGTCACGACCTCGCGGTAGCGCCGCGACTCGAGCAGGGGCGCCAGCGCGGTCGTCGTCGCGCGCGAGCCGACGACGCACAGCGCGACCGCGACCACGGCTCCCACGAGCGCGGCGAGGACCGCGAGGGGCGTGCGCCACCACGCGAACGACGCGCCGAGCGCCGCCAGGGCCGTGACGATGCCCGGGATCGAGACGACGCCCGCGACGGCGAGGCCGGCGAGCAGCCGACGCTGCGGGATGCCGAACAGCACGAAGCGCTGCGGGTCGAGGGTCGCGTCCACGCCGAACGCGAAGAGCGGGATCACCCACCACCCGAGGACGGCGAGCGCCCCGGCGAGGATCGTGATCGAGCCCGCGAGCGCGGCGTCCTCGGTGCCGAGGAAGACCATCCCGACGACGAGCATCCCGACGACGAACAGCCCGTAGAGGACACCCACGACGAAGCCGATCGTCTGCCACACGCTCCGGCGGAACGCGTTCCCCATGAGCGTGAGCTTGAGCCTTACGAACTGCGCAACCACGCGAGGCCCTCCGTGCTCTGCCGACCGCCCACGAGCTCGACGAACCGGTCCTCGAGGCTCTGGTCGCCGCGCACCGCGTCCACGGTGCCGGCCGCGAGGACGTGCCCGCCCGCGACGACCGCCACGTGGTCGCACATGCGCTGGACGAGGTCCATGACGTGCGACGACACCACGACCGTCCCGCCGCTGGCGACGTAGCCGGCGAGGATGTCGCGGATGTTGGCCGCGGAGACCGGGTCGACGGCCTCGAACGGCTCGTCGAGCACGAGCGTGCGCGGCGCGTGGATGAGCGCGGTCGCGAGCGCGATCTTCTTCGTCATGCCCGCGGAGTAGTCGACGACGAACGTGTTGGCGTCCTTCGCGAGGTCGAGGGCCGCGAGCAGCTCCGTGGTGCGCTCCGCCACCGTGTCGCGGTCCATGCCGCGCAGCAGGCCCGCGTAGGTCACGAGCTGGGCGCCGGTGAGGCGGTCGAAGAGGCGGACGCCGTCGGGCAGGACGCCAAGCTGGCGCTTGCCCGCGACCGGGTCGGCCCACAGGTCCGTCCCGTGGACGTGCGCGGAGCCGGCGTCGGGCCGCAGGAGGCCCGTCGCCATGGAGAGCGTCGTCGTCTTGCCGGCGCCGTTGGGGCCCACGAGCCCGTAGAACGAGCCCGCCGGCACGTCCAGGTCGATGCCGGCGACCGCGATCTTCTCCCCGAAGCGCTTCCACAGGGCGCGCAGGGACAGCGCGGCGGTGGGGTCCGGGGGCGCGGGCTGTCCCGGCGGAGCCGTGGGCCGGGGGTCGGGCGCGGCGCCCGGCAC
>ERZ1464638.141-NODE-141-length-8240-cov-10.795235_pt1 | contig 8240 bp, 7 predicted proteins | sample MGYA00563985_ERZ1464638 | MGnify/ENA primary metagenome ERZ1464638 (study PRJEB39283, sample SAMN07833650) | human skin metagenome | isolation source: Scalp | host: Homo sapiens | place: India: Bengaluru | collected 2015-07-03 ...
TTTGTCTACACCCGCCAGCCGGCCCACTGACGCGGCGTCTCACCGCGCACGGGGGCGCCCGGCCGACGCCACGGCGGCCGGGCGCCCTTCTCGTGCGCCGGGGGCGCTCGTGCCGAGCCGCCCGCGCGGAGAACTAGGCTCGGGGCATGACCTCCGCGACCCGCGCCCTCTGGATCGGCACCTACCCGCACCTGAGCGGCGCGGAGGGCGTGTGGCGCGTCGAGCTCGACGTCGACCCGGCCGCGGGCACCGGCTCCTTCGGGGGCGGCACGCTCGCCGCCGCGTCGGGGTCGCCGTCGTTCCTGGCGCTCGACGGCGACACGCTCTACGCGGTGGGGGAGACGGAGGCCGGCTCGGTCTCGGCGTTCGCCGTCGGGCCCGACGGCGCCCTCGCCCCTCGGGGCGGCCCGGTCGCCACGGGCGGCTCGTACCCGTGCCACGTCGCCGTGAGCGGTGACGTGCTCGTCGCGAACTACGGCGACGGCGTCCTCACGGTCGTGCCGACGACGGACGACGGCGCGCTCGACGCGACCGCGTCCGACGTCGGGCCGCGCCGGCAGCGGCCCGCGGGGACCGGCCCGGTCGCCGACCGCCAGGAGGGGCCGCACGCGCACTTCGTCGCGCCCCGCGAGCACCACGGCGCGGCGGACGACGGCAGCGGCGCGGGGCTCGTCGTCGACCTCGGCACCGACGAGCTGCGCCGGCACGACCCGGCCGCGCCCGACGGCTCGACGGCCCGCGTCGTCGCGACCTTCCCGCCCGGCACGGGCCCGCGCCACCTCGCGGCTCTGCCGTCGGGGCACCTCGTCGTCGTCGGCGAGCTGGACCCGGCGCTGTTCCTGCTGTCCCCGGTGGACGGGCCGGACGGCGTGCGCACCTACGACGTCGTCGCGCGCTACGACGTCACGCACGCCGCGGCTCCTGCCGACGGCGGGAACTACCCCTCGCACGTCGCGGTCACGGCGGACGGCACGCGCGTCCTCGCCGCGGTGCGCGGCGCCGACGTGCTCGCGGTGCACGCGGTCGAGCCGGGGCCGGACGGCGGCGTGCCGACGCTGCGCCACCTCGCCGACTCGCCCGTGGGCGGCGCGTGGCCGCGCCACTTCGCGATCCTCGGGGGCGCGACCGGCGCGGAGTCGGCCGCCGAGGCCGACCAGGGGGACGCCGACGCGCCCCTGCACGACCTCGTCGTCGTGGCGAACCAGAACGACGACCCGCTCATCGAGCGGCCCGCCGTGGCCCGCCCGGACGCCCCGACGTCGAACGTCGCGCTCCTGCGCGTGCGCCGCTCGGACGGCGCCGCCCAGGTGCTCGACGTGCTCGCGCTCCCGGCCCCGGCGTGCGTCGTGGAGGCCTGACCCGCCGTGACGACGCTCGACCTGCCGGGCAGAACCGCCCCCGACCCGTCGGACCCGCTGCGGGTCGCGATGCTCTCGGTGCACACGTCGCCGCTCGACCAGCCGGGCACCGGCGACGCGGGCGGCATGAACGTGTACGTCACCGAGCTCGCGCACGCGCTCGCGCGCCGCGGCACGCAGGTCGAGATCTTCACGCGCGCGACGGCGTCGAGCCAGCCGCCCGTGGTCGAGGTGTCCGACGGCGTGACGGTGCGCCACGTCGCCGCCGGGCCCTTCGAAGGGCTCGACAAGAACGACCTCCCGGGCCAGCTCTGCGCGTTCACGGCCGGGGTGCTCCGGGCCGAGGCGCGGCACCGCGAGGGCTGGTACGACGTCGTGCACACGCACTACTGGCTCTCGGGGCAGGTCGGGTGGCTCGCCGCCGACCGCTGGGACGTCCCGCTCGTCCACACCATGCACACGCTCGCGCGCGTGAAGAACGCGGCGCTCGCGCCGGGCGACGCGCCCGAGCCGCTCGGGCGCATCATCGGCGAGGAGCAGGTCGTCGCGGAGGCGGACGCGCTCGTCGCGAGCACGGACGCGGAGGCGCAGGACCTCGTGCGCGACTACGCGGCCGACCCGGCGCGCGTGCACGTCGTGCCGCCGGGCGTCGACCTCGAGCTGTTCTCCCCGGCTCCGGGCGCCGCGACCGGCGACGCCCGGGCGCGCCGCGAGCTGCGGGCCGAGCTGGGTCTGCCGGCGGACGGCGGCCTCGTCCTCTTCGCCGGGCGCGTGCAGCCGCTCAAGGGCCCGGACGTGCTCGTCCGCGCGCTCGGCGTCCTCGCCGCGCGCGGGGAGCCCGTGCCGACGCTCGTCGTGCTCGGCGGCCCCAGCGGCCGCCCGACGGCCGTCCGCGAGCTCGAGGCCCTCGCCTACCAGGTGGGCGTGAGCGACCGGCTCGTCGTCCGCCCGCCCGTCCCGCGCGACGAGCTCGTGCGCTGGTACCGGGCGGCCGACGTCGTCGCCGTCCCCTCGCACAACGAGACGTTCGGGCTCGTCGCGGCCGAGGCGGAGGCGAGCGGCACGCCCGTGGTCGCGGCCGCCGTCGGCGGGCTGCGGACCGTGGTGGAGGACCAGGTCTCCGGCGTCCTCGTGCCCGACCACGACCCGGCGACCTGGGCGCGCGTCCTCGCCGACCTGCTCGCCGACGACGCCCGCCTCGCGCCCCTCGGCGAGGGCGCCCGACGCGCGGGGGAGCGGTTCGGGTGGGACGTCGCGGCGGTCCGGATGCTCGACGTCTACGCGCAGGCGAAGAAGGTCCGCGCGGCGCGCTGACCGCGCGGACCGGTACGCGGGGTCACGCCGGGCTCAGTCGCCCGCGCGCTCCAGCACGAGGACGGGGATCTCCCGCGACGTCTTCTCCTGGTAGTCGGCGTACGGCGGGTAGGCCGCGACCGCGCGCTCCCACCACAGCGCCTTCTCCTCGCCGTGGACCTCGCGCGCGACGTAGTCGTGCCGCTCGGTGCCGTCCTGCAGCTCGACCCGCGGGTGCGCGAGCACGTTGAGATACCAGACCGGGTGCTTCGGCGCGCCGCCGAGCGATGCGACGACCGCGTACGCGCCGTCGTGCTCGACCCGCATGAGCGGGGTCTTGCGGACCTTGCCGCTGCGGCGCCCGAGCGTCGTGAGGACGACGACGGGCATCCCGTTCAGGGTCGTGTTGCGCGTCCCGCCGGACGACTCGTAGGCCTCCGCCTGCTCGCGGGACCAGGTGCTCGGGCTCGGTGCGTACTCTCCGTCGATCGGCATGCGGGAGAGAACGTGCGCGACGGCGCGCTGATTCCCGGCCGCGCCCCCGGCCGTGGCGCGGCGCTGCTCGGGCGGCCCGGGACGGTCGGACCTTCGTCCCACGCCGCGCGGCGACGGTCACCACCACGTGGGACGCGCGTGCCGCCGCGCCGGGCCGTGCGGCAGGATGGAGGCATGACCTACACCCTCGTGCTGCTCCGCCACGGCGAGAGCGAATGGAACGCCAAGAACCTGTTCACCGGCTGGGTGGACGTCGCCCTGTCGGAGAAGGGCACCGAGGAGGCGAAGCGCGGCGGTCAGCTCCTCGCGGAGGCCGGCGTCCTGCCCGACGTCGTGCACACCTCGCTCCTGCGCCGCGCCATCACGACGGCGAACCTCGCGCTCGACGCGGCCGACCGCCACTGGATCCCCGTGAAGCGGTCCTGGCGCCTCAACGAGCGGCACTACGGTGCGCTCCAGGGCAAGAACAAGAAGCAGACGCTCGAGGAGTTCGGCGAGGAGCAGTTCATGCTCTGGCGCCGCTCCTACGACGTCCCGCCGCCCGAGATCGAGCTCGGCTCCGAGTTCTCGCAGGACACGGACCCGCGCTACGCCGACGCCCCCGTCGTGCGCACCGAGTGCCTCAAGGACGTGCTCGAGCGCGCCCTGCCGTACTGGGACGGCGAGGTCGTCCCCGACCTCAAGGCGGGCAAGACCGTCCTGGTCGCCGCGCACGGCAACTCGCTGCGCGCGATCGTCAAGCACCTCGACGGCATCTCCGACGAGGACATCGCCGCGCTCAACATCCCGACCGGCATCCCGCTGCTCTACGAGCTCGACGAGGACCTCAAGCCCGTCACGAAGGGCGGCCGCTACCTCGACCCCGAGGCCGCCGCCGAGGCCGCCGCGGCGGTCGCGAACCAGGGCCGCTGACCGGCCCCACCCCGCGCACGACCGTGGCCCGTCCGGAGATCCGGACGGGCCACTGTCGTCTGCGTCGGTCGAGCGGGTGCTCCCGGCGCTGGGTCAGGCGGTCGCGCGCGTGGTGCCCGCCGGGGCGCCGCGGTCGTCGGCGAACTCGCCGGTCACGAGGTACGTCACGCGCTTGGCGATCGACACCCCGTGGTCGCCGAAGCGCTCGTAGTAGCGGCCCACGAGCGTGACGTCGACCGTCTCCTGCGGCGTGCCCGTCCACGTGCCGTCGAGCAGCGCGCTGAACGTGTCCTGGTGCAGCTTGTCGAGCAGGTCGTCGTCACGCTCGATGTTCGCGGCGACGGTGAGGTCGCGCGTCGTGAGGAGCGTCGTGGTGCGCCGCGCGACGCGGACGGCGGCGTCGTGCATCTGCTCGAACGTGCGGTGCAGCGACGGCTCGATCGCGCGGCCCGGGTAGCGGCCGCGCGCGACCTGCGCGATGTGGCGCGCGAGGTCGCCCATGCGCTCCAGCGTGGCGCTCATGCGCAGCGCGCTGACGACGACCCGCAGGTCGGTCGCGACGGGCTGCTGCTGCGCGAGCAGCAGCACGCAGCGCTCGTCGAGCTCGCGCTCGAGGGCGTCGATCGTGTGGTCGTCGCCGATCACCGACTGCGCGAGCTGCAGGTCCGCCGTGAGGAGCGCCTGCCCGGCGCGGTTCACGGCCGACTCCACCAGCCGGCTCATCTCGGCCAGGTCGTCGCCGACCTGCTTCAGCTCGGCCTCGAAGATCTCCCGCATCGCTTCCCTCTCGTCGTGACCGGTCGGTCCGGTCCGTGACGGCGTGCGCCCCGACGCGCCGGGAGGCGCCCGGGCACGCCGTCGGCTCCTGACACGCTCGCAGGCGTGGTCGACCGGCCGGTGAACACCAGTGCGCCGTCAGGTGAACTCTTGGCGGCTCGGGCCCGCCCAGGGTCCGGTGGGGCCGGGAGGGAGCGCGCGCGACCGTACGCTGGACGGGTGCAAGCCGAGAGTCTGATCGAGGGCGTGACCGTGCTGCTCGCCGGTGTCGTGGGCATCGTCGTCGGCGTGATCGCCGCGATCGCGTTCCGCGTGAGCGAGCGGCAGCAGCGCGCCGCGCGCGAGGAGACCGCGCCGGAGCTCGACGAGGGACTCGTCCGGGTGCTGGCCGTGCTGCGGTCCGCCGCCGTCGTGCTCGACGGCGAGGGGGAGGTCGTGCGGGCCAGCCCGCCCGCGTACGCGCTGGGGGTCGTGCGCGCCGCCGCGAGCGCGCACGCCGCGATCCGCGACATGATCGACGACGTGCGCCGGGACGGCGTGATCCGCGACGAGGAGCTCGAGCTCCCGCGCGGCCCCGTCGGCCGGGGCACGGTGATGCTCCAGGTGCGCGTGGCCCAGGTGGGCCCGCACCACGTGCTCGTGCTCGCGGAGGACCGGACGGAGGCGCGTCGGGTCGAGGCGATCCGCCGCGACTTCGTCGTCAACGTGTCCCACGAGCTGAAGACGCCGGTGGGCGCGCTCGCGCTGCTCGCGGAGACGGTCCAGGACGCCGCGGACGACCCGGTGGCGGTGCGCCGGTTCGCCGCGCGCATGCAGTCGGAGGCGACGCGCCTGTCCGCGCTCGTGCAGGAGATCATCGAGCTGTCGCGGCTCCAGGTCGCGGGAGCCCTGCAGGAGGTGACGGTCGTGCCGGTGCGCGGCGTGGTCGAGGAGGCCGTCGACCGCGCCCGCACGACCGCGCAGGGCAAGGGCATCGTGCTCACGACGGGCGGCGAGCTGGACGCCGCGGTCTACGGCGACCACAACCTGCTCGTCACCGCGGTGCGCAACCTCCTCGACAACGCGGTCGCCTACTCGGGCGAGAACACGCGCGTCGGCGTCGGGGTGACGCGGTCGGGCGACCTCGTCGAGATCGCCGTCGTGGACCAGGGCATCGGGATCGCGGCCGACGAGCAGGCGCGGGTCTTCGAGCGGTTCTACCGCGTCGACCCGGCGCGCTCGCGCGACACGGGGGGCACCGGCCTCGGGCTGAGCATCGTCAAGCACGTCGCCGCCGACCACGGCGGCGAGGTGACGATGTGGTCCGAGCCGGGCCGCGGGTCGACCTTCACGCTCCGCATCCCGGCGGCGAACGTCCCGGCCGCGCGGACGCGCGGCACGGTGACCGACCGGGTGGCCGAGCAGGCACCCGACGGGCACGCGACGGAGGGTCGCGCACCGGACGAGCACGAGCGCGTGCCGCACGAGCACGCGTCGGACGACGGCGCCCCGGACGCGGGCGCACGGAACAAGGAGGTAGGCGCGTGACGCGCATCCTGGTGGTGGAGGACGAGGAGTCGTACCGCGACCCGCTGACGTACCAGCTGCGGCGCGAGGGCTTCGACGTCGTCGAGGCGGCGACCGGTACGGAGGCGCTGGAGCGGTACGACGCCGACGGCGCGGACCTCGTCCTGCTCGACCTCATGCTCCCCGGCCTGAGCGGCACGGAGGTGTGCCGGGAGCTGCGCCAGCGTGGCGACGTCCCCGTCATCATGCTCACGGCGAAGGACTCGGAGATCGACAAGGTCGTGGGCCTGGAGCTGGGCGCGGACGACTACGTGACCAAGCCGTACTCGTTCCGCGAGCTGCTCGCGCGCGTGCGCGCCGTGCTGCGGCGCAAGGGCGGGGAGGCCGGCGCCGAACCGGTCGCGGAGAGCGCGCTCGAGGTCGGTCCCGTCCGCATGGACGTCGAGCGGCACACCGTGAGCGTGGACGGCGAGGTCGTGCCGTTCCCGCTCAAGGAGTTCGAGCTCCTCGAGCTGCTCCTGCGCAACGCCGGTCGCGTGCTCACGCGCGGGCAGCTCATCGACCGGGTGTGGGGCACGGACTACGTGGGGGACACCAAGACCCTCGACGTCCACGTCAAGCGCATCCGGTCGAAGATCGAGCCCGAGCCCGCGAGCCCGCGCTACCTCCTCACGGTGCGGGGCCTCGGCTACAAGATCGCCGACGGCGTCGGGCAGGCCTGACCCGGCGGCCCCCTCCGCCCCGCCCGGCCGCCCCGACCGCCCGGCGCGCGGGCCGCCACGCCGGCCCCGGGGCGCCCCTCGCGCCCGCACCGGGGCCGTCGTCGTCCGACGCCGCGGAGCCCGTCGTGCGAGCCGGCAGCCCGGCACGGAAGGTCTGTGCACTGTTCATCCGTCGTTCACCCGCTCTCGGGGAACGCGTCACCCGGCGCTCCTAGCGTCGGGATCGTCACCGGCGCTCGCTGGTGGCACGAGACGCGTGAACAGGATGGAACGAAGAGTGAAGCTCAGCCGATTCTCCCGTGCAGGATCCGCCGTCGCGGTCGGCGCGCTCGCCCTGACCCTCGCCGCGTGCGGGTCGGACGACCCCGTCGGCGGCGCCGACGGCTCCACCGGTGGTTCCTCCGAGGGCTCGTCCGAGACCGCGAGCGACCTCAGCGGTGAGCTCAACGGTGCGGGCGCGAGCTCGCAGGAGTCCGCCATGGAGGCGTGGCGCGCCGGGTTCCAGAGCGCGAACCCCGACGTCACGGTCAACTACGACCCGGTCGGCTCCGGCGGTGGCCGCACCCAGTTCCTCGAGGGCGGCGTCGCGTTCGCCGGCTCCGACGCGGTGCTCAAGGAGGAGGAGATCACCCAGTCGCAGGCCGTCTGCGGCCCCGACGGCGCGATCGACCTCCCCGTCTACGTCAGCCCGATCGCGATCATCTACAACCTGCCGGAGGTCGCCGAGCTGAACCTCGCCCCGGCCACGATCGCGGGCATCTTCAACGGCACCATCACGCAGTGGAACGCGCCGGAGATCGCCGCCGACAACCCCGACGCGACGCTCCCCGACGTGGCGATCACGCCCGTCCACCGCTCCGACGAGTCGGGCACCACCGAGAACTTCACCGAGTACCTCGCCGCGACCGCGGGCGACGCGTGGGGCCACGAGCCGAGCGGCGACTGGCCGACGCAGGGCGGCGAGTCCGCGCAGGGCACGTCCGGCGTCGTGCAGACCGTCCAGGGCGGCGAGGGCACCATCGGCTACGCCGACGCCTCGAAGGCCGGCGACCTCGGCACCGCGAAGATCAAGGTCGGCGAGGAGTGGGTCGCCTACTCCCCGGAGGCCGCTGCCAAGGTCGTCGTCGCGGGGCCGCGCGGGGGGGGGCGGGGCGGGCGCGCCCGCGCGGGCGGGCGG
>ERZ1464638.148-NODE-148-length-8058-cov-6.972010_pt1 | contig 8058 bp, 7 predicted proteins | sample MGYA00563985_ERZ1464638 | MGnify/ENA primary metagenome ERZ1464638 (study PRJEB39283, sample SAMN07833650) | human skin metagenome | isolation source: Scalp | host: Homo sapiens | place: India: Bengaluru | collected 2015-07-03 ...
CCCCCGCGCCCGCGGGAGCGACCCCGCCGCCCGGGCCGGGCGCCGCGGCCCGCTCGTCGACACCGGCGGCTGGGAGGTCGACGTCGCGGGCATCGAGTCCAAGGTCGCCGAGCAGGCCGAGGTCGCGATCTCCCTCGCCGACGCGGTGCTCTTCGTCGTCGACGCGACCGTCGGCGCGACCGCGACGGACGAGCGCGTCGTGCGCCTCCTGCGCGAGTCGGGCAAGCCCGTCGTGCTGTGCGCCAACAAGGTCGACGGGCAGTCGGGCGAGGCGGACGCCGCGTACCTGTGGAGCCTCGGCCTCGGCGAGCCGCACCCCGTGTCCGCGCTGCACGGCCGCGGGACGGGCGACCTGCTCGACGCCGCGATGGCGGCGCTGCCCACGGAGTCCGAGCACGGCGAGGTGCGGCCGACCGGGCCGCGTCGCGTCGCGCTCGTCGGGCGCCCGAACGTCGGCAAGTCCTCCCTGCTGAACAAGCTCGCGGGCGCCGACCGCGTCGTCGTCGACGAGATCGCGGGCACGACGCGCGACCCCGTCGACGAGCTCGTGACGATCAAGGACGTGCCCTACGTCCTCGTCGACACCGCCGGCATCCGTCGCCGCGTGCACCAGACGAAGGGCGCCGACTTCTACGCGTCCCTGCGCACGCAGGCCGCGATCGAGAAGGCGGAGCTCGCCGTCGTGCTCGTGGACGCGTCCGTGCCGCTCACCGAGCAGGACACGCGCGTCATCTCCCAGGTCGTGGACGCGGGCCGCGCGCTCGTCATCGCGTACAACAAGTGGGACCTCATGGACGACGACCGTCGCCCGTACCTCGAGCGCGAGATCGAGAAGGACCTCGTCCAGGTGCAGTGGGCGCCGCGCGTCAACGTGTCGGCCCGCACCGGCTGGCACACCGACCGCCTCGCCCCGGCGATGGAGCGCGCGCTCGACTCCTGGGACACGCGCATCCCGACGGGCCGCCTCAACGCGTTCCTCGGCGAGCTCGTCGCCGCCCACCCGCACCCGCTGCGCGGCGGCAAGCAGCCCCGCATCCTCTTTGCGACGCAGGCCTCGACGCGCCCGCCGCGGTTCGTCGTGTTCGCGACCGGGTTCCTCGAGGCGGGCTACCGCCGGTTCATCGAGCGCCGCCTGCGCGAGACGTTCGGGTTCGAGGGCTCGCCCATCGAGATCAGCGTCCGCGTGCGGGAGAAGCGCAAGCGGTGAGCACGGGCACGGGGCGCGCCTCCGCCGGGACGTCCCGGCGGAGCCGCGCCCTGCGCCTCGGCGCGGCCCGGGACACCGCGGCCGTGCGGCACGTCGTGACGTTCCTCGTGGTCGCCGTCGCGACGGTGCTCGTGACGCGGTTCTTCCTCGCGGCGTCGGGGTACCCGCAGGTCGGCGGGGGAGACCTGCACGTCGCGCACGTGCTGTGGGGCGGTCTCGGCATGGCGCTCGCCCTCGTGCTGCTGCTGTCCTTCGTGGGCCCGGCGCTGCGCTCGCTCGGCGCGTTCGTGGGCGGGATCGGGTTCGGGCTGTTCGTCGACGAGATCGGCAAGTTCGTCACCGCGGACAACGACTACTTCTACGAGCCGACGGCGGCGCTCATCTACGCGACGGTCGTCGTGCTCGTCCTCGTCGTCGAGGCGCTGCACGGGTGGCGGCGCCACCCCCCGGCCCCGCCCCGCGCCCGCCCCACCGCCGGCGCCGTCGCGGGCGCCCCCGGCGGGTCCACCGCCGCCGCGCCCGCCGAGGCCCGCGCGCTCGTCGCGCTGGGCCGCGGCGCGCCGACGGCCGACGAGGTCGCGGCGCGCGGCGAGGCCGTGCCGCCCGACGACGTGGACGTGCCCGACCCGGTGCGCGCCCTCGTACGGCGCTCGTCGGCCTGGTTCGCGCAGACGCTCCAGCGCCGCTGGGCCGCCGTCGTCGTGGTCGTGCTCGTGCTCGGGACGGCGCTGGGCTCGCTGCTCGCGGGGCTGCGCGTGCTGGTCGGCGACGTCGACGTGCCCACCTGGGTCGGGGCCGGCATCGCCGCGGGCGTCGCCGCGACGGTCGCGTGCGTCGTCGTGGGCGTGGTGGTGTCCCGCCGCGGGCGGCCCGCGGACCGCCGGGCCGGCGCCGTCTCGGGCCGGCGCGGCGAGCTCGTCGCGCTCCTGCTCACCCAGCTCCTCGGGCTCCGCGCGCGGCAGGGGGTCGGCGTCGCGGGGCTCGTGGTGGACCTGCTCGTGCTCGCGGCGCTCGGCGCCGCGCTCGGTGGCGACGACGAGCGTCGTCGGACACCACGGTCCCGGCCGGGCCGGACCGGCACCTGAGCGCGACGTCGCACGGCGGCGTCAGACCGGGACGGACGCGGGCCGCAGCAGCGCGGTGAGCCGACGGACGTCACCGACCATCCGCGCGGCGGCCCCTGCGAGCGTGCCGTCGTCGTGGACGCGGCCGTCGTCGCCGAGCCAACGACGCAGGTGCACCGTGACCGCGGTCCCGACGGGGACCATGCCGAGCGCCACGACGACGGGCGTGATCGCCTCGACCGCGCGCATCCCTCCGGACGTCATCCCGTAGGAGACGAAGCCCACCGGCTTGTCGCGCCACTCGTCGGCGAGGTAGTCCAGCGCGTTCTTCAGCGGGGCCGTGTACCCGCGGTTGTACTCCGGCATGACGAGCACGACGGCGTCGGCCGCCTCGACACGCGCGCTCCACGCCCGCGTGTGGGGGTGCACGTACCCGCCGGAGTGCGCGTCGACGGGCTCGTCGAGGAACGGCAGGGCGATGTCCGCGAGGTCGGCGACGTCGACCTCGAGGCCCGGGTCGGCGGGCACCTGGGCGAGGAACCAGTCGGCGACGGCGGGACCGACGCGGGTCGGGCGTGTGCTGGCCACGACGACGAGCAGCTTCACGAGGACTCTCCTGAGGGGGTGGGAGCGGGGCCGAGACGGTCCGCGGGTCGCGGCGTCCGGCCGGTGCTCAGGGTGAGGAACGGCCGGACCAGCGGCCCGACCGCGAGCGCGTAGACGACGGTGCCCGCGCCGACCGTGCCGCCGAGCGCGATGCCGATGCCGAGCACGGCGAGCTCGATCGCGAGGCGCGACCAGCCCAGCGGCCAGCCGCGTGCCGCGAGACCGGTCATGAGCCCGTCGCGGGGCCCGGGGCCGTAGCCCGCACCGATGTAGAGGCCCGTGGCGGCGGCGTTGAGCACGACGCCCGCGACGAGCAGCACGATGCGCCAGGGGAGCGGCTCGACGGCCGGGAGGACCGCGAGCGACAGGTCGACGAAGACGCCGACGAGGACCACGTTGGCGACCGTGCCGAGGCCGGGACGCTGGCGCAGCGGGATCCAGAGCACCAGCACCGCGACGCTCGCCAGCACCACGACGACGCCGAGCGGCAGGCCGGTCGCCCGGGCGACGCCCTGGTGCAGCACGTCCCAGGGGAACAGCCCCAGACCGGCCCGGACGAGGACGGCGATGCTCGCCCCGAAGAGCGCGAGGCCCAGCACGAGCTGGACGAGACGCCGTGTCGTTGACATGTCATCGATCAGACCATGTACTCGATGACATGTCAACGAGTGTGGGATGCTGGTGGCATGACCGACGCCGAACCCCGGTGGCTCTCGCCCGACGAAGAGCGCGCGTGGCGCGCGTACCGCCGCATGCAGACCGTCCTGCCGGTCGCGCTCGCGCGGGATCTCGCGCTGGACTCCGGGCTCTCGGAGCCGGACTACGACGTGCTGTCGACGCTGTCGGAGCAGACCGGGCACCGCTGGCAGCTCCGCGAGCTCGCCGACCGCATGCTCTGGTCCCGCAGCAGGCTCTCGCACCACCTGGCGCGCATGGAGACGCGCGGCCTCGTGGCGCGCGAGCCGGACCCCGACGACGGGCGCAACGCGGTCGTCGTCCTCACGGACCACGGGTTCTCCGTCCTCCGCGCGGCGGCGCCTGCGCACGTCGAGTCCGTGCGCCGCCATCTCGTCGACCTCGCGACGCCCGCGTAGCGCGCGGCGCGCGCCGCGCTCGCGGACCGCGGCGGGGCCGAGGTGGGCGACCTCTCCGGACGCACGCCGGCGGCCGCCCCCGGGGCGGGGACGGCCGCCGTCGGCGGTGGTGGGCCGCTCAGCCGAGCGGGCCGTACAGCGCGGGGGAGGTGCGGGCCTGCGTGGCCTGCTCGAGCGCGTACGCGAGGCCGAGCAGCGGGCCCTCGTCGAAGTCGCGGCCGAGCAGCTCGAGGTTGACGCCGCCGCCGGTGACGGTGCCGTCGGTCGCGACCGCCTGGCCGACCGGGACGGTCACCGCGGGCAGCCCGGTGTTCGGGCTGAGCCGCAGGTTGGTGCCGATCGTCCCGTACGGGTTGGCGCTCGGGTAGACGAGCGCGTCGAGGTCGGCGTCGTCGAGCATCGCGGTGACGAGCACCTTGCCCTCGGCGAGCACCTTGGTGTGCGACCCCTCGGGGCCGGCCCACGCCTGGTACGCCTCCTCGGTGACCGCGTCGCGCGAGACGTACGTGCTGCGGCGGGACGGCACGTAGCGGCCCGAGTCGACGATCCCCTGGAGCGTCCGGGCCTCGACCTGCGGCGCGAGGTGGGTCGCGACGTACGCGTCGAGGTCGTGCTTGAACTCGTTCGTCGAGCCCGACCCCTCGGAGAGGACGCTCGCGAAGCCGTTCGGCAGGACCGGCGACCACGTGGTGGGCGGCGTGACCTCGACGACGGTCGCGCCGAGCGACTCGAGCGTCGCGCGGGTCTGCGCCCACAGGCGGAGCGTCGCCGCGTTGCTGCCGAGCATGGACGGCACGTAGCCGATGCGGGTGCCGTCGAGCGCGCCCTCGTCGAGGTACTGCGTGTACGACGCCGGGACCTCGCCCTCCTGGCGCGACGTCACCGGGTCGGCGGCGTCGACCCCGGCGACGGCGTCGAGCGCGACGGCCGCGTCGAGGACGCTCCGGGCCATCGGCCCGCCCGTGTCCTGGCTCAGCGCGAGCGGGACGATGCCGTCGCGGCTCGCGAGGCCGACCGTCGGGCGCACGCCGACGAGCTGGTTGTACGACGACGGGACGCGGATCGACCCGCCCGTGTCCGTGCCGAGGCCGAGACCGGCGAGGTTCGCCGCGACGGCCGCGCCCGTGCCGCCGCTGGACCCGCCGGCCGTGCGGCTCGTGACGTACGGGCTCGCGACGAGCGTGCTCGTGCCCGCGTCCTGGAACGAGGAGAATTCCGACGCGAACCCGAACGCGAACTCGTCCAGGCTGGCCTTCGCGAGGATCACCGCGCCGTCGGCGCGCAGGCCCTCGACCATCGTCGCGTCGGTCGTCGTCCGGTTTTCGTCCCAGCAGCCGCAGCCGCCCGTGGTGGGCATGTCCTTCGTGTCGTAGTTGTCCTTCACCGCGACGGGCACGCCGAGCAGCAGGCTCGTCATGCCGTCCGTCGCGCGGACCGCGTCGGCGCGCGCGGCGGCCTCCAGCGCGACGTCGCTCGTGCTGATGATCGAGTGCAGCGGCCGCCCGCCGGCGCCCGTGTCGACGAGCGTCGTGTCGTACGCCTCGATCCGGTCGAGGTACTCCTGGGTGATCGCGACCGACGTCGTCGTGCCCGCGTTCATCGCGGCCTGCATGTCGAGCACGGACGCCTCGACGAGCTCGAACGGGCCGTCGTCGTACACGATGCGCTGCGAGACGGCGGCGAGGTCGGTCACCGTGATCGTGCCGTCCCCGTCCGTGTCGGCGGGCGCGACGTCGTCCCACACGGCGTCCGCCGACGTCGCGCCGAGCGCCGCGGCGACGACCGCGAGGTCGTCCGTCGTGACCTGCTGGTCGCCCGTGAGGTCGAGCGCGGTCCAGTAGGGGGCGAGGAGCGGCGCGGGCTCGGCGCCGGGCGCACCGGTCGCGGCGGGCGCCGTCGTGACGCCGAGGACGAGGCCGCCGATCGTCAGGGCGGCGAGCCCGCCGGTGGCGGCGCGCCGGTGGGTGGTGGTCACGGACGGCTCCTTCGAGGGGACGGGCGCGAGGTGCGCGAGCGGCTTGTCGGGGCGGGGCAGCGGGCCGGTCATCGCGTGGCCGCCCGACGCCGCGCGAGCAGGATGCCCGTGCCGACGGCGACCGCGAGGAGCGCGGCGCCGCCGACCCCCGCGCCGCGCGCCCCGGGCGCCGCGCGCGCAGCGCCCGCGGTGGACCCGGACGGGGACGACGACGAGTCGGACGCGCCGTCGTCCCCGGGGGGCGTGGTGCCGCCGTCGCCGACCGGCGGCGTGGTGGTCCCGCCCGTCGGCTCCGCCGTGGGCGGGACGTCGGCCGCGGTGACGGTCGTCGTGGCGCTCGCGGCGTCGGTGAGCGTCGCCGTCCCGGCGTCGGCGCCCACGAGCGTGGCGGTCGGGACGGCGAAGGCCGCCACGCCGTCGGACACGGCGGTGAACGTCAGGGTCGCGAGGGTGACGTCGCCCTCGAGGCCGGGCGACGTGCCGAGCCGCGTGTGCGTGACGGCGACCGTCCCGGCCGCGTCGTCGGTCGCGTCGGCGAAGCCGCCGTCCGGGGTCACGACGGAGTCGTCCACGAGCGCGACGAGGTCGGGGTCGTAGGCGACGGCGAGGTCGTAGGCGTAGAGGTCGACGACGCCGCTCGCGGCGACCGTGACGGTGATCTCCGCGCCGACCTCGACCGACGCGGGCGCCGTGAGGGAGACCTGGGCGACGGACGGTGCGGCGTGCGCGGGGGCGGCGAGGGCCGCCGCGGCGACCGCGAGACCGCCGACGAGGGCGGCGCGGGCGCGGAGCCGTCTGCGGGGGACGGGACGGGTCATGGGCGAGCGGTCCTTCCTCCGGGCGCGCGGAGGTACGGCGCGACCGGCGGTCGTGTGGTGGGGCCCCCTGCCGTCAGCGATGCTCACAAGTCGCTGTTTCCCCGGCGTTTCGCGACGGTTAGCACGAGCAACGAACCGGGTCTCGGTCCGGTCACGATCCCGACGACGCGGGTCAGCCGAGGACCGGCGGCTCGCCCTCGCGCACCTCGGGGTCCGGCAGGCGGCGCATGCGCAGCGCCGCGACGACGCCGAGGAGCCCCGCGACGAGGGGCACGAGGAGCGCGACCTGCAGCGCCCGCGCCCGCACGTCGTCGTTGATGGCCACGACCTCGGCCCGCACCGCGGGCGGCTCGTCGGCGAGGAGCTCGACGAGCTGGGCGTCGCTCATGATCTCGGCGTCGTCCTCGAGCACCCGGGCGACCTGCTCCTTGTCGTCCGGGGGCAGCACGTCGCTCGCCTCCGCCCGCGCCGTGAACCCCGCCGCGAGCGACGCCAGCATGACCGCGCCCGCGACGGCGAGTCCGAGCGAGAGGCCGAACGACCCGGCGGCCGAGCTCACGCCTGCGGCCTCGCTCGCGCGCTCCTCCGGCACGGGGGAGAGCGTGTACGCGTTGAGCTGGGAGACCAGGAGCCCCAGCCCGGCGCCCGCCACGACGAGCGGCAGCGCGAGCCACCAGCCCGACGACGCCCGCGGCACCACGGCGACGAGCGCCACCACGCCCACGACGAGCAGGAGGAAGCCCGCGAGCACGCGGGAGGCCGGCCGCCGTCGGCCGGGGCGCTTGCCCGCGACGAGGGCGGCGGCGAACATCGTCAGCGACAGCGGGGCGAGCGAGAGGCCCGCGAGCAGCGCGTCGTACCCGAGCGCCATCTGCAGGAAGATCGGCAGGGCGATCATCGCGCCGCCCAGCGCGACCTGCTGCAGGAGCTGCTGCGACACCCCGATCCGGAACGCGGGCGAGCGGAACAGCCCGGGGTCGACGAGCGTCGTCCGTCCGGCCCGCGCGCGGCGCACGAGCCACCACGCGAGGCCCGCCAGGCCCAGCGCACCGACGAGGACGAGCGCCCCGACCGCCTCGCCGCCCTCCTGCCACACGAGCACGCCCAGCACGACGCCGCCCATCCCGACGACGGACAGGACCGTCCCGACGACGTCCACCGCGCGGTCGCCCGTGTACGGGACGTCGCGCACGAGGCGCACGCCGACGAGGACGACGACGATCACCACGGCCTCGAGCCCGAACGCCACGCGCCCTGTCTCGTATCCACATCTGACGCTGCCGACGAAGGCTTA
>ERZ1464638.168-NODE-168-length-7196-cov-11.138916_pt1 | contig 7196 bp, 3 predicted proteins | sample MGYA00563985_ERZ1464638 | MGnify/ENA primary metagenome ERZ1464638 (study PRJEB39283, sample SAMN07833650) | human skin metagenome | isolation source: Scalp | host: Homo sapiens | place: India: Bengaluru | collected 2015-07-03 ...
TTCCACGCAGAAGTCGGCACAGGAGCTGTCTTCGGGGCTCGTGGGCTCGGTGATGTGAATAAGAGACAGGTCGTACCCCGAGGACGTGGGGGCGACGCCGCGCACGTCGAGCACGAGCGACCGGCCCGCCTTGTCGTGCCAGCCCTGCGACCGGCCGGAGGAGTCGAAGCGCGGGCTGAGCAGCACGACGAGGATCCCGCCCAGCGGCACGACGCCCACGATGATCCAGCGCAGCGCCGCGCGCCCGAACCCGACCGGCCCGCGCGTGCCCGCGTCCACCGTCCGGATGCCGGTCGCGAGGTTGCCGAGCGTCTTGCCCGTCGACCCCTCCCAGAACCAGACGCCGACCCACCACGCGAGCGCGAGCACCGCGGCCACGACGTAGACCACGAGGATCTTGCCGAGCAGCGCGGCGGCCTCGTCCTGGGTCACCGTCTGCACGCTGCCGAGCGGCGCGCCCACGACCGCGAGACCCGCCACGAGGACGACGAGCGCGACGACGGCCGGCACGGCCGCGTCGACGAGGTACGCGAGGAAGCGGCGGCCGGTCCCGGCGAAGGGCGCGGCGGCGAGGGACGACGGCGACGCCCCGGCCGAGACCGGGACGAAGGCCTTCTGCGTCGCCGCGTAGACCTCGGGCTCGGTCGTCGTGTCCGGCGCCGAGTGCGCGACGGCGGCGTACGGCAGGTCCGGCCCACCACGGCCCGCGACGGCCTGGACGCCGCCGACCGGCCCGGCCGACGGCGCGGCGACGGGCCGGCCCGTCCGCGGGAACGGCTGACCGCACACCGCGCAGAACGCGGCCCCCGGGGACTGCGCGGACCCGCAGGCGGGGCACGTCACGTCGCTCATGACTCGTCTCCCTGTCGACTCGACGGCCCCGACGACGACCCTGCCGCCGGGGGCACGGCTCCACTCCGCGCACCGGCGCGGCGGCCGGGCAGCCACCGGCGCAGGCCCGCGGAACCGGCGCCCGCACGCACGGACCGCAGCGAGAGCGCGGCGCGCACCCGCGCGCGACGGTTCACGGAGGAGCGTAGCCCTCCGACGACGGAGTCGACGTCCGCCCAGAACGCCTCGATCTCCTGCTCCGTCGGCTCCCCGGTGCCGAACACCGTCGCGTCGGCGCGGTGCGCGAGCGGGATCGTCGCCGTCGCGCCGTACGCCTGCGCGAGCAGCCCGGCGCCCTCGCGGCGCGTCGAGCCGGCGGGGACGGGCGTCCCGAGGTCGGTCGCGGCGTCGAGCACCTCGCGCCAGCCGCCGCTCACGCGGTCGGCCGGCCGCTCCGCGGTGCGGCGCCGGGCCCGGCGTCGCGCCTTGTACGCGAGCACGAGCACGACGGGGAGCGCGAGCAGCGCGAGCGGCACGACCACGGCGACGCCGATGAGGACGGCCTGCCCCCAGTCGAACCCGTCGCTGTCGGCCTTCTCCTTCTCCTCGTCGTCGATCTTCCCGGCCTCGGCCTCGGCGGGCTCCTCCGGCGGCTCCGGGTCCTCGAGGATCGGGGGCTTGGGCACCTGGAGGCTCTTCGGCTCCGGCTGGATCTTGTTGTCCTCGTCCGGGATCGCCGTGATCGGCACCCAGCCGTAGCCGACGAACGGCACCTCGGCCCACGCGTGCACGTCGGTCCCGGTCGCGGTGTACGGCTCGCCCGGCTCGAGCGGGTTCTTGTCCAGGTCGGGGTAGAAGCCCATGACGACGCGCGCCGGGATGCCGGCCTGGTTGGCCATGAGCGCGAGCGCGACGGCGAACTGCTCGTCGTCGCCCACCATCTCCTCGTCGGCGAGCAGCGTGTCGATCCGCTCCGCCGAGTGGCCCGGTCGCGACGGCGGCTGCGTGTCCAGCCCGCTCGAGAAGATGCCGCTCGCGACGAGGCCGTCGCGCAGCGCGTAGAGCTGGTCGACGGGCTCGGTCTCCTCGCCCATGAACTGCGCGGCCTTGCCCGCGAGCGACGCGGGCAGCACGCCCTTCGGCGGCGTGGGGACCTGCACCGACTGGTCGATCGCCCCGGCGCGCAGGTCGTCCTCGGTGGGCTCGGCCGTGACGAGCGCGTCGAGCGTGTAGGTGTCGCCCGGGCGCAGCCCGGCGGTCGACAGCGCCGTGCCGGTCGTGCCGTTGTAGTACGTCGTGTCGGCGAGCTCGCGCGCCCGCTCGCCGGTGTAGGTGATGCCTGCGAGCTGGCCGACGTCCGGCACCCACACCCCGGTGTAGTCGCCGACCTGGACGTCGAGGCGCGTCGGCGTGCCGGGCGCGACCGTCGCGATCTCCTGGCCCGCGCGCGTGTAGACGCCCGAGCCGGGCAGCCCGCTCGAGACGTCGTAGACGACGCCGTTGTAGGTGTCGAGCGCGGCGAGGCGGACCTTCGCGCCCGGGGGCAGGCCCCGGACGGTGAACAGCTCGTCCTCGCGCATGTCCTTCGCGTACTTGCGGAACGCCGTGAGCGGGCTGACGTACTGGTGCAGGTCGAGCGGCGGGACGCCCGCCCCGCGCAGGACGGGGCGCGGGGCGCGGGCCCGGCGCGCGGGGGCCGCGACCGCCGCCGCGCCGCCCCCGACGACGAGCCTCGCGGCACCCGGGCGCCCGCGGGGCCACCACAGGCGCCGGGTCGCGGCGCGGCTCGCCTCCGTCGTGATCTGGTGCGCGCCGAGCCGCGCGGCGGTGACGCGCCACCCCGCCCAGAGCAGGCCGACGCCGCCGAGCACGAGGCCCTGCGCCACCGGGTACGCCGCGATGACGGTCCCGAGCAGGATGACCGCCACGAACGCGCCGGCCACCGGCACGAGCGCCCACGCGGCACGACGCGCGCGCCACGCGATCGTGCCCGCGAGGAGACCCGTGACGAGCATGAGCAGGTAGGGGACGACCGCGAGGTGCGGGAACGAGTGCAGCGGCGGGACCGTCGTGACGAACTCCTTCCAGCCCGTCACCGCCCCCCGCGCGAGGTCGGCGATCGTCGTGAGCGACGGGAGCACGCCGCCGATCGCGTCGGCGGGCAGGGCGAGCAGACCGCCCAGGAGGAGGTACGCGAGGACCGCGACCGGGAGCACGGTGTAGGCCGCCCAGCGCCGCCAGGCGCCGAGCCACGCGACCGCGAGACCGACGACGGCGCCCCCCGCCGCGGGGAGCAGGTAGCCCGAGGAGCCCCACACGGGGCCGAACCCGACGACCGTGGCACCGAGGACGAGGACGAGCGCGAGCGCGTCGACGGCGCCGAGCGCCGTGAGGGCGCGCGGCGTGTCGGCGCCGCGCAACCGGGTCGTGTTCCGCTGCGACGTGCCGGACGAGGGCGCCGGCGTGCCGACCGGCGTGGCGCGGCGCGAGCCGCGCGTCGTGGTGCTGGGCGCGCTCATCAGTCGTTCAGCCTCCGCAGGGCGAGGGGGAGCTCGCCGAGCTCGCCGATGGTGAGGACGACGAGCTCCGCGATCGCGTGCCGGCTGAGGGACGCGCCGGGCACGCACTGGATCGCCATGACGCGCACGTCCTGCGGCAGGCGCGCCGACGCCGCACGGAGCTCCGTCGGGGTCACCCGGCTCCCGACGATGAACGCCACGACGGACGCGTCGGTGATCGTCAGGCCCGCGACGCGTGCGACGTCGACGAGCGACGTGCGCTGCGACTGCGTCTCCACGCGCGCGAGGTCGTCGAGCAGCCGCGTGCGGTGGTCGCCGCGCAGGTTGCCGTCGTTGACGAGGACCGTGACGCCGCGGTCCTCCTTGATCGCCTGGAGCCCGAGGGACCCGCACGCGCTCACGGCGAGCTCGAACTCGTCGTCGTGCGCGTAGTCCTCGGCCCGCGTCGAGAGCAGCACCGCGAGGTGCGAGCGCCGCGTCTCCTCGAACTGGCGCACCATGAGCTGGCCCGTGCGGGCCGTCGTCTTCCAGTGGATGTGGCGGCGGTCGTCGCCGGGCACGTAGTCGCGCAGCGCGTGGAACGACACGTCGGAGTTCGAGATGTCGGTGGTCACGCGGCCCTCGAGGTCCTTGAGGAACCCGGTCGACGAGCCGGACAGGTTCTTGACCCGCGGGTGGACGAAGAGCTCCTCGGGCTCGGTCCACACGACCTCGCGCCGCAGGAGCCCGAGCGGGTCGGCCCGCACGGAGCGCACCGGGCCGACGGAGATGACCGACCGCCGGTGGGTCGGCACGGTGAAGATCTCCTCGTGGCTCCCCTGCGGGCGCAGGCGCGGCACGGGGAACGTCGCCATGCCCTGCCCCACGGGCAGCTCCATGACCGACGGGAGCAGCGGGCGGGCGGAGTCGTTGCGGACGTCGAGCCGGCCCACCGCGCGGTCCCCCACCGTCACGCGCTGCTGCGCGAGGTCGAGCACGACGGCGTACCGGAAGCGCCCGAGGACGAACGCGACGGCCGCGAGCAGCGCGACCGTGAGCAGGACCGCCACGACGAGCAGCTCGAGCCACGACAGCGCGAGCCCCGCCCACCAGGCCGCGACCGTGACGACGAGCGCCGCCCAGCCGAACGGGCTGACGGCGGACGTCACGGGCCCGACCGGCCGCGCGGCGGGCGCGAGCGCACGCCCGACCGGCGCGGTGACCCGCGCGAGGGGTGCGGCCAGGGGGCGGAGCAGCCCGGCGAGGGCGGACCCCGCGCGGGGTGCGCCCGGGCGGCCGCCGCTGGCGGTGCGGCCGGAGCGGGCGCTGGGGCGCCCGCTGGTCGGGCCGGGGGTGGCGTTCATGGCATGAGCTCTCGGTCGGTGCGGGCCGTCGGTCCGCCGGCGGCGGGACGGCGTGCGGCCGGCGTGCGGGACGCCGGTCGTGTCAGGCGCTGCGGCGCTCCTGCGGCGCCGCGACGTCGGCGAGCAGGCGGCCGAGCACGGCCTCGTTCGTCGCGCCCGCGAACTCGGCCTCGGGGTCGAGCACGAGGCGGTGCGCCCACGTCGGCTGCGCCAGCTCCTTGACGTCGTCCGGCAGGACGTAGTTGCGCCCGTGCGCGGCGGCCCACACCTTCGCGCAGCGCACGAGGGCGAGCGCACCACGGACGGAGACGCCGACGCGCACCTCGGGCGCGTTGCGCGTCTCCTCGGCGAGCCGGGAGACGTACTCGAGCACCGCGCCGTCGACGTGCACCCGTGCGCCGAGCTCGGCCATCTCCGTGACGGCCTGCGTCGTGATGAGCGGCTGGAGCGTCTTGCTCCGGTCGCGGACGGACGCGCCCGAGAGGATCTCGACCGTCGAGGCGTGGTCCGGGTAGCCGATCGACGCCTTCATGAGGAAGCGGTCGAGCTGCGCCTCGGGCAGGCGGTACGTCCCGGCCTGCTCGATGGGGTTCTGCGTCGCGATGACCATGAACGGGCGGCCGACGTCGTGGCCGACGCCGTCGACCGTGACCCGGCCCTCCTCCATGACCTCGAGGAGCGCGGACTGCGTCTTGGGGGAGGCGCGGTTGATCTCGTCCGCGAGGACGATGGACGCGAAGATCGGGCCCTGGTGGAACTCGAACTTCCCCGTCTTCTGGTCGTAGATCGTCACGCCCGTGACGTCGGACGGCAGGAGGTCCGGGGTGAACTGGATGCGGTTGTTCGTGCCCTGGACGCTCGCGGCGAGGGCGCGCGCGAGCGAGGTCTTGCCGGTGCCGGGCGCGTCCTCGAGGAGGATGTGGCCCTCGGAGAGCATGCACGTCAGGGTCAGGCGCACCACGTGCGCCTTGCCCAGGACGGCCTGGCCCACGTTGCCGACGAGGCGGTCGAAGGTCTGAGCGAACCAGGTGGCCTGCTCGGGGGTCATGGTGGTCATTCGTCGCTTCCGTTCGCTGTGCTGTCCGAGGTGGGGCGCGGTCCGCGCTAGTACCACGTCATGGTGTTCGTGCTCCCGATGGTCGTCTCGATCCGCGCCGAGCCGCCCGGCTGGCCGTAGACGCACTGCTGGCCGCCGGAGTAGTTCCCGTTGCCGTCGGTCCGCAGGGCGCGGCCCTGGGCGTCGCGGCTGTAGTTGCCGGAGCCGATCTGCGACCCGCCGCCGTAGCACGTCACCCGGAACGCGGTGTTGGCGGGGCCGTCCTTGATGGTGAGGTAGAGCTCGGCGCACGACGAGTGGCTGCAGTACCCCGGCCAGTTGCCGTCGGGGAGCTTGTGGTTGCTCCCCTTGCTCACCGTGAGGACGGGCTCGGGCTTCTTGTCGGACGTCGCCGACCTGCACGTCTCCTTCGCGGCGCCCTCCGTCGGGATGACCCGGACGCAGATCTCGCGCGTCTCGGAGTAGCCCACCGAGAGGCTCCCGGATCCCTGCTTCTGGTTCGACTGGACGGCGCCGCGCACCTGCACCGAGTAGTCCCGCCCGTTGCCCGCGGTCGACCAGCTGTACGTGATCGAGCGGTCGCCGCCGTTCATCGACACGACCGGCGCCGGGATGGGCCCGTAGGGCGACTCCTCGTTCGCCGTCGCCGCAGCGCCCGGCTCGCGCGCGCCGTCGACACCCGCGACCGCGCGCACCTTGATCGAGTACGGCTTGCCGTTCGACAGCCCGCCGACGACCTTGTTCGCGCCGAGCGTCTGCCAGCCGCCGCCGGCGTCGTACTGGTAGGTGATCTCGTCGGCCCGCACGCCGTTGCCCGACGCGGCGCCGAACGACAGCTGGATCTGACCGTCCGTGCCGTTGGCGTCGGCGCTGAGGTTCGACACCGCGCCCGGCTTCGCGAACGCGCGCACCGGGTCGGACGCGGGCGAGAACTCGGCGTCGCCGAGCTTGTCCGTCGCCTTGTTGTGCGCACGGACGCGGAATGCGTACCCGGTCGTGTCCGCCGGGACGCCGATCGTGGTGGATGTCGCGCCGCCGTCGGCGGTCGCGGTCTGCACGACGCTTCCGCCCCGCAGCGCCTCGATCGTGTACCGCGTGATCGGGGCACCGTTGCCGTCCGGGGCGCCCCACGAGACCTGCATCTGCGACGTGTCGCCGATCGACGTGCGCTGCACCGCCGGCTTCGCGGGAGCCGCCGGCTTGCCCGCCGGCGTCTCGGCCGCCGAGTAGTCGCCCCAGTCCGAGGGGTCGGGGGCGAGGTTCACGGCCTGGGCACGCACCTTGTAGGCGACGCCGTTCTGCAGGCCGTCCCACGTCACCGACGTCCCGGTCAGGGCCGTCTTCTGCACGGAGCCGCCCGGCGGCGCGGGCGAGATCTCGAGGTTGACGGCCTGGATCGGGGAGCGGTCGGTGTAGGTCTTGTTGGTCCAGGTGACCGTGAGGGAC
>ERZ1464638.169-NODE-169-length-7116-cov-14.220932_pt1 | contig 7116 bp, 4 predicted proteins | sample MGYA00563985_ERZ1464638 | MGnify/ENA primary metagenome ERZ1464638 (study PRJEB39283, sample SAMN07833650) | human skin metagenome | isolation source: Scalp | host: Homo sapiens | place: India: Bengaluru | collected 2015-07-03 ...
CACGCCGTCGTGCGACGGCGTCCCTGCTCCCCCGGCTCCCCCTGCCGCGCGCTCTCCTCGGCACGTAGCCCGTCTCCGCCTCGCTGACGCACTCGAGCGCCGACCACGGGACCACCCGCGCGCCGTGAGTGCTGCCGGGCGACGGCTCGAGGTCGAGATGGTCCTTCCCCACCCGGGCGACCCACCCGGAGCAGGACCCGGCGGCCGTCCGCACCTGGACCGGTCTCCGGTCCCGCTGGAGCGCGCGCAGCGCGTGCCCGAGGCCGAGCGTCGCCGACCGGGACGAGCGCGGCGGGTCGGCGTGCCGCCCGAGACCTCGCACCGCGACCACGGCGTCCAGCGGGACGAGGTGCTGCCGGCGGCCGTCGACGACCAGCGCCCACTCCTGCGCGACCTCCCGCACCTCGCCGGTCACCGCCGACGCGTCGCGGAGCTCGAGCGTCACGGGCCCCGGCGCGGCGCGCAGCCGCTCGGTGAGGAGCACCGTCGCGTGCTCCGCCCGGGTCAGGTCGGCGACCGCGGCGACGCGGTCCTGCGACTCCGCCGCGGCGAGCTGCGCCGCGAGGTCGTCGAACAGGGCGTCCCATCGCATCGGCACACCGTAGCGGGGTGCCACCGCACCCGACCCTCCGTCGTCCACATCACGGGACGGGCCTGGACAGGCGTTGATCCTGCGCGCTTAGATCGACGTGTCGTCATCAAACGACATCAAATGACATCAAAGGCTGTCGAGTGCGCGACGGCAGGCAGGGGGCAACGATGGACCGGGGTACTGCTGGATCCCGACGAGCCGGGGGTCTGCTCGCCCTCCTCGCGCTCGTCCTCGTCCTGGGCGGCGCGACGACCGTCCTGTCGCTCCGGGCGCTGCACCTCGTCGCCGTGCTCCCGACGCACCGCGTCGAGCCCTGGGTGGAGCTCGGCGCGGTGTCGGCGGGCGCGCTGGCCGCCCTCTGGGTCGCGCTCAGCGCGCTCGTCGCGCTGGCCTGCGTGGCTGCCGAGGCCGCCGGACGGTCCTGGACGACGGGAGAACGCCTCCTGCGCCGCGCGGCGCCGGCCGTCGTCCGGCACGCGGCGCGCGCCGCCGGCGGCGCCACCGTCGGCGCGGGCCTGCTCGTCGCCGGCGGGACGGCGCACGCGGCCGCCCCGGCGGACGACCCGGGCGTCGTCGCCGTCGATCTCGGGTGGCGACCCAGCGGTGCCGTCGCCGGGGACGAGGGCACGGCGTCGGGGAACGGCGCGTCGGAGAGGGCAGCTTCGACGTCCCGGGCGACCCCCGGCGCCTCGTCCGCCACGGCGGACGGCTCCACGACGGGCTCCGGCGGTCCGTCGCGCACCCGGGCGGACGCCGCGCCAGGCCAGCCCGCGCCGGTCACCTCGGTGCTGCCGTCTTCGGTGCCGCCCTCCGGGGTGCTGGGGGACGCCGGCACGTCGCCGGACCCCCACCGCTCGCAGGGTGCCACCTCCGCGGCGACCGTCGCGCCGCCGTCGACCAGCGCCGAAAGCGCTGATGCGGGAGACCCCGCGGGCTCCGGAGGGTCGCACGCCCCCGGGGCGGGCGTCGTCGGCCAGGGAACGGAGGCCTCCGGCGCCGCGGGACCGACGGTCGCCGCGGAGGGGGCCTCGTCGGACGCCGCCCGCCAGCGCGACGCGGCGCTGGCCGTGACGCGCGACGTGCCCGGTCCGGAGACCGCGCCGGAGGTGGTCGTCGTGCGCGGCGACTCGCTGTGGTCGATCGCCGCTCGGCACCTGCCCGCGGGGTCCACCGACGGGCAGGTCGCGGAGGCGGTGGAGCGCTGGCACGCCACGAACGCCCAGGTCGTGGGCGCGAACCCGGACCTCGTCCGGCCGGGCCAGGTCCTCGTCGCGCCGTCCGCCTGACCCCAGCCGACCTCGAAGGAGCCCTACCATGACCGCTCCCCTGCTGGCCGGCGCGCACGCCCCGGTCACCACCGTGACACCTGCGCCCGCACCGACGGCCCCTCCTACGAGTGGGGCCACGGTCCGCCCGCTCCGCTCGACGAGCGTCCCAGCCGCCCCGCCGGCGCGGCTGCTCCGCTGCCTCGGCGACCCGACCGTCGCCACGGTCGACGTGACCGACCCGACGGCGGCCCGCGTGCCGCAGCACGTCGTCCGGGGTCGTCCCCTCGGGCGCCCGACGACGCCCGTGCCGCTGCCGGACCCGACCGCGCTGTGCTGCGCCGTGGTCCGGGCTGCGGTCGAGGTCGTCCGGGGCGAGCGCACGGTCGGACAGCTCGCGCGGTGGGTGTCGCCGGAGATCTACGAGGCGCTCGCCCGGCGCGCCCGGCTCGTGGCCGACGGCCCGGGCGAGACCCCGGCCCGCCCGGTCGCCGTCCGCCGCGCGCGGGTCCTGCGCATCGGCGACGGCGTCGCCGAGGGGACGGTCGTCGTCAGGGCACCCGGCGGACGGGCACCCGGTCAGGCCTCGTTCTGGCCGTGGCAGACCTTGTACTTCTTGCCGGAGCCGCACGGGCACTGCGCGTTGCGGGGCGTGCCCGGGAAGGTCCGGCCGTCGCTCTCGACCGCCGCCGCCTCGCCGTGCAGCGCGCGGCGCGAGCGTCGGCCCGCGTCGCCCGACACCACGGCCTGACCCGTGCCGTCCTCGCTCGGGGCGGTGTACGACAGCGGGACCTGGCGGTCGGGGCCGTCGAGGCCCTTCGCGATGAGCGTGCCGGGGCGGTCGCCGCCCGGGCCCTCGGCCGCGGCACGTGCCGCCACCGGCTCCGGCGCGACCGGCGCGTCCTCGACGGGCGCGTCCTCCACGGAGGCGTCCTCGACCGGCTCGTCCGCGACGGGGGCGCCGTCGACGGGCGCGTCCTGCGTCGGAGCCGCGTCGCGCTGCGCCGCCGCCGCGAGACCGGCCGCCGCACCCGCCGACGCGGCACCCGCCGCGCCGCCGAGCGCCTGGCCCGCGGCCGACTGCGCGGCCTGCGCCGCACCCGCGACGGAGATCGCCGGCGCCTGGCCCGTGGCCGCGCCCGGCTCGGCGACCTTGACCTCGAGGTTGAAGAGGTACCCGACCGTCTCCTCCTTGATGGCCTCGGTCATCGCCTGGAAGAGCTGGAAGCCCTCGCGCTGGTACTCGACCAGCGGGTCGCGCTGCGCCATCGCGCGCAGCCCGATGCCCTCCTTGAGGTAGTCCATCTCGTAGAGGTGCTCGCGCCACTTGCGGTCGAGGACCGAGAGTGTCACGCGACGCTCGAGCTGGCGCATGTTCGCCGCGCCGAGCTGCTCCTCGCGGTTCTGGTAGGCGATACGGGCGTCCGAGAGGATCTCCTCGAGCAGCATCTCGCTCGTGAGTCGCGTCTCGCCGCCGGCCTGCTCCACGACCTCGTCCACCGTGATGGAGATGGGGAACACCGCCTTGAGCGCGGTCCACAGCCCCTCGAGGTCCCAGCTCTCCGGGTTGCCCTCGGCCGTGGCGCCCTCGACGTACGCGGTGACCACGTCGGTGAGGAAGTGCTGCACCTGCTCCTGCAGGTCCTCGCCCTCGAGCACGCGGCGGCGCTCGTCGTAGATGACGGTGCGCTGGCGCGACAGGACGTCGTCGTACTTGAGGACGTTCTTGCGGATCTCGAAGTTGCGCGACTCGACCTGGCCCTGCGCGCTCGCGATGCCGCGCGTCACCATCTTCGACTCGAGCGGCACGTCGTCGGGGAACCCGGCGCGGTTCATCATCGACTCGGCGAGCGTCGAGTTGAACAGGCGCATGAGGTCGTCCTGCATGGACAGGTAGAACCGGGACTCCCCCGGGTCGCCCTGACGGCCGGAACGACCACGGAGCTGGTTGTCGATGCGGCGCGACTCGTGCCGCTCCGTGCCGAGGACGTAGAGACCGCCGAGCTCGCGGACCTCGTCGTGCTCCGCCGCGACCGCGGCCTTCGCCTTCTCCAGCGCGTCGGGCCAGGCGGCCTCGTACTCCTCCGGGTTCTCCGCCGCGTCCAGGCCGCGCGCCGCGAGGTCCGCGACCGCCATGAACTCGGCGTTGCCGCCGAGCATGATGTCCGTACCGCGGCCGGCCATGTTCGTCGCGACCGTCACGGCGCCCTTGCGGCCCGCGAGCGCGACGATCGCCGCCTCGCGCTCGTGCTGCTTCGCGTTGAGGACCTCGTGCGGCACGCCCTGCTTCTTCAGCTTGGACGACAGGAGCTCCGACTTCTCGACGCTCGTCGTGCCGACGAGCACCGGCTGGCCCTGCGCGTGGCGCTCGACGATGTCCGCGACGACGGCGTCGAACTTGCCCTCCTCGTTCTTGTAGACGAGGTCGGGCTGGTCGACGCGCTGCATCGGGCGGTTCGTCGGGATCGGCACGACGCCGAGCTTGTACGTGCCCTGGAACTCGGCCGCCTCGGTGTCGGCGGTACCGGTCATGCCCGCGAGCTTGGAGTACAGGCGGAAGTAGTTCTGGAGCGTGATCGTGGCGAGCGTCTGGTTCTCCGCCTTGATCTGCACGCCCTCCTTGGCCTCGATGGCCTGGTGCATGCCCTCGTTGTACCGGCGGCCGGGCAGGATGCGGCCCGTGTGCTCGTCGACGATCATGACCTCGCCGTTGAGCACGACGTAGTCCTTGTCGCGCTTGAAGAGCTCCTTCGCCTTGATGGCGTTGTTGAGGAACCCGATGAGCGGCGTGTTGAGCGACTCGTACAGGTTGTCGATGCCGAGGTAGTCCTCGACCTTCTCGATGCCGGGCTCGAGCACGCCGACCGTGCGCTTCTTCTCGTCGACCTCGTAGTCCGTCCCGGGGTTGAGACGGCGCACGACCTTGGCGAACTCGCCGAACCAGCGGTTCGTGTCGCCCGAGGCCGGGCCCGAGATGATGAGCGGCGTGCGCGCCTCGTCGATGAGGATCGAGTCGACCTCGTCGACGATCGCGAAGTTGTGGCCGCGCTGCACGAGGTCGTCCGTGGACCACGCCATGTTGTCGCGCAGGTAGTCGAAGCCGAACTCGTTGTTCGTCCCGTACGTGATGTCGGCGGCGTACTGCTCGCGCCGCTGCGCCGGCGTCTGGCCGGACAGGATGACGCCGGTCGACAGGCCCAGGAAGCGGTACACGCGGCCCATGAGCTCGGACTGGTACTTCGCCAGGTAGTCGTTCACCGTGACGACGTGGACACCCTTGCCCTCGAGCGCGTTGAGGTACGCGGCCGTCGTCGCGACGAGGGTCTTGCCCTCACCGGTCTTCATCTCGGCGATGTTGCCGAGGTGCAGCGCCGCGCCGCCCATGAGCTGGACGTCGAAGTGCCGCTGGCCGAGCGTGCGCCGCGACGCCTCGCGCACCGCGGCGAACGCCTCGGGGAGCAGGTCGTCGAGGGTCTCGCCCGCCTCGAGGCGCGCCTTGAAGCGGTCGGTCTCCTCCCGCAGCTCCTCGTCGGTGAGATCCTCGAAGCCGGGCTCGAGCTTGTTCACCTGGTCGGCGATGCCGGACAGCTTCTTGAGGATCCGGCCCTCGCCGATGCGAAGGACCTTGTCGAGGATCGAAGGCACGCAGGACTCCCGTATCGATCGGTGCCCGGGCCGGGTGGTCCGGGAGCAGAGCCGACGCTCTGCCGCGCGGGCGCGCACGGCAGCGGACGTCGGCAACGTCACACAACATCGTAGGGGAGTCGGGGCCGCGCCGGTCCCGTCCGGGTTTCGCCGACGACGAACCTCTCCCCCGCGACGTCGTCCGCCAGCCTACGGCGAGGGCCACCCGGGCCGGGCGCCTCGTCCACCGCCGACGCGAGGGTCGGGACGACCGCGACGGCGACGGCAGCGACGGGAACGGCCGCGACGACGTCAGTGCGCCGCGACCTCGGCGGCGAGCGCGGGCGCCAGGTCCCCCACCGGGGCGACGTCGACCTCCGGCACCCCCAGCCATCGGCCCAGCACGTGCAGCTCGGCGGCGAGGCGCGCCGCCGTCTGCGGCCCGGCCGCCTGCTCGCGGTGCGCCGACTGCACGCGCAGCACCCCGGCCCGACGGTCGGCCTTGAGGTCGACGCGCGCGGTGAGCGCCTCGCCCTCGAGGAAGGGCAGGACGTAGTAGCCGTGGACCCGCTTCGCCGCGGGCACGTAGATCTCGATCCGGTAGTGCACGTCGAACAGCCGCTCGAGGCGGGTCCGCTCGAACACGAGCGGGTCGAACGGGTTGAGCAGCGTCGTCGCCGTCGCGCGCCGCGGGAGCGCCGCGTCCGCGTGCAGGTAGGTCGGCTCGTCCCACCCGCGCACGGTCACCGGGCGCAGGGTGCCCGCCTCGACGAGCTCGTCGAGCGCCGTCCGCACCGCGGGCCCCTTGAGCCGGAAGTAGTCGCGGAAGCAGCGCAGCGTCCCGACCCCGTGCGCGCGGGCGCCGATCTCGAGCAGCGCCCGGACGGCGTCGGCGTCCGCGACCGGCGGCGCCGCCACGACCTCCGGCGGGAGCACGCGCTCCGTGAGGTCGTAGCAGCGCTCGAACGCGCCGTTGCGCCGCGCGGACGTGATCTCGCCCGTGAAGAAGAGGAACTCGAGCGCGCGCTTCGCGACCGTCCAGTTCCAGCCCCACTGCGAGCGGTCGCGCGGGTGCGCACGCCCCTCGGCCTCGAGGATCTCATGCACCTCGCTCGCGGTGATCGGGCCGCGCTCCGTGACGAGCCGCCGCACGTCCTGGACCGCCTCGGAGTGGCTCATCTCGACCGCGCTGATGGTGCCCCACGCCTCCGTGCGGTACCGGCGGCGGCGCCACTCGAGCAGCGGCCACGTGCTGGGCGGCACGTAGGACGCGACGTGCGCCCACGTCTCCACGAGCCGACGCGGCGCACGGCCCGCCGCGCGGTCGAGCAGCGCCGTGTCGTACGGGCCGAGCCGCGCGTACAGCGGCATGAGGTGCGCCCGCGCGAGCACGTTGACCGAGTCGATCTGGAGGAGCCCCAGGCGGTCGATGACCCCCTGGACCTGCCGCATCGTCGGGGCGCGGCCGCCGGACCCGGCACGTGCGGCGACGTCCGGGCGCTCCCGGTGCAGCCCTTGCGCGGCGAGCGCGACACGGCGCGCCTGGGACAGGGACATCGACTCGGACCTCGACGGCGTGGCGACCACCACCCGATCTGTCTCGTCTAGACATCTCCGAGCCCACGAGACCCGAAG